>C687J35021_10001030_pt1 | contig 21237 bp, 33 predicted proteins | sample RifCSPhighO2_12_FD_35021 | JGI IMG/M metagenome (IMG submission 35021)
GGCGTCGGCGCATTCGGCACCGTGGGCAGGGCGGGATACGCCTGCCGAGACGGGGCCGTGAACGAGCCGCTAAACTGGCGCGTGCCAGGATTCGTCGTCCCAAGAGTCGTCGTTGGATTCGGATTCGGATTCGGGTTCGGCGGCGGATTCGGATTCGGGTTCGGCTGCGGAGGCTGAGACGGAACATCATCCCAATTCCCGCTCGTCGGATTCCACTCGCTATTGGGCGGCGCCCCAGCGACGATGGGCTCTCCGTAGCCGCCCTGCTGATCCACTGGCGATCGGTACGTGCCATCCTCATACTGGTCGATATCGACGTTCCCCGGAAAAACCGGGTCGTCCTCCCAGTACTCGCCTTCGATGGGGTCGTATTTCCAGGCCATGTGCGTTACCTCAGATACGATGCGACCGACCCCATCGCGGGGGCAGGCTGGACACGCTGGCGCGGCCGGAGCCGCAGATACTCCTCAACCGAGCCCTCGACCGGCGTGAACGGCGCACGCGCCCCACGCGGATCACCCGGCGGCAGCATCGGGCCACTCGCAGGTCCGCCCGGCCCGCCGCCGCTCATGAATCCAGGGTCTGGGCTGCCGACATAGCCGGGGATCTCATGCTGGCCATAGCCGAGGCCAGCGGAGAAGCCCCCGATGCGCCGCTGCATGGCGGCCCACTGGTCGTAATTCCCCCGGCGGGTGGCTTCAGAGTCACGCCATGCGGCCTGCGCCTGCTCACGGAGAAAGCGTTCCGTCTCGCGGGTGGATTGGGCTTGTATTTCGGCCGCGCGATTTGCCGCGTCGGTCTGCATCTGAGCGGCTTCTGTGGAAGATCGCGCCTGCCGACTCGCTCCATAGATGCCAGCAGCAGCTTGCGCACCTGTCGTCCCAAGCGCCAACATCTCACCTACGGTTAGACCAGCCGCCCCCCCACCGGCTGCCGCCGCACTACTGCCAATCAGAGCAGGAATGCCAACACTGGCGAGCCCTCCGGTAGCCGCCACGGCGCCGATGACCCCAAGAGTCGTCAGAATTGCTTTTTTCTTGCCCATTATTGAAACCGCTCCAGCGGAAGCGCGAAGTGTTCGCCCAATGACAGACCTCCAAGTCGCGCCACGAAGTCAGCAATTACAAGATCGACCACCCCGACACACACGGCCCTGATTCCTGTAGGCGCAGCACTTTTCATCACGCCCCGCAGGAGTGCCCGCACTGCTCCGACTTTCCCGCGATGCGCTGGGCGTACCCAGACATCCTCAACATGCAGACACCACGCAAGCCCCGCGCACGCGACAATGGCGCCGTCCTGCTCAACCACGATCACGTCGCCACCATGCTCGGGCGGATCAATCTCAGCGTCCGCCAGACGGCCCCATTCCTCCCGTGGCAGGATGCGCGTGGTCATTAGGGGAGGTACTCCACAACCCCATTGACCCGGTACGTCATCAGCCCAGCCGTGTTCGACGCATACGCCACTGCGTACGTGATGTCGCTGTTCGCATCGACGTACATTTCCCAAATCGAGCTGTCATTCGCTCCGATGGCGTCGGTGGTCAATGCGGCAAAGCTATGCGTCAGGGCTTGCCCGCGACTCGTCCAGCCCACCGTGAGCGTCAGCGACGAACTCACCCCATCCGCCGTGATCTTCTGGAGATAGAGGCCGATGCGGTAGATGCCAGCCGCAATCACCGTTTTCGCCGTGGTCGTCGCCAGCGCCGCATCCAGCACGCCGGTATCAATCTCGGCCAGCGTGGGCGACTGCGTGACGCTGTCGATCAGTTCCTGCCACCGCAGCCGAAAGAACACGGTGATCGGGCCACCGCGCTCGGTGATCTCCTGGTCGGACGGAATCGGAGACAGCGACCGCGGCATCAGGCCACGCGCTCCATGTTGTTTATGAAGCAATCAGAGACGCGCACCGGCACCGGATCGGACCACCGCACCTTGATTACGGCATCAGGATTGGAACCCAAGCGGGTCCAGTAGACGCGCTTGCGGTACTGCCCAATCCGCCCCATCCCCGCCCAGTGCTCATTCCCGTAGGTCTGCCCGCCGTCATCCGACACCGAGAGCATGGCTTGCGGATCGCTCCCCTGCCCGCTGCCCGAGAGGCCAACCCCCACATCCATCAGCAGCTCGATCTGATCGATCGGGCGGCGCTTGTGTTCGTCGGTCAATCCAGGCGCGATCCGCTGCCGGATGATCCCCTTGCCGTCAATGTCAGTGGAGACGTCGTTGGTCATTGACCAGATCGTCCCGGTCGAACGATCCCCGACGAGCTGCAGGTTGAAGGCATCGACGAACACGCGCGGCGCCCACACGTCCCATTGACTCGACGCGCTCAGCCACCGCCCACGCTTCGCCCAGCTCTGGCCCTCGATGTCGTAGCTCACGGTTTTCGGCGCATCGGCGGACGCAGACGGAAACGAGAGATTCGCAAAGGTGTGCCCGGCGTGGTGGTACATCAGCATCTCGGCGGTGCTCGCCGCGCCTTGATGCCAGTAGGCGTCTAAGACCTTCTCAATGGCGTATGTGCTGATCGCCTTCGGGAGCGATCCGCTCGTCTGCACCACATCGACCCCGCCATCCGTGCTGCGCGCCAGCCACGAGGCCCCCTGTCGGCCGACGCCATACGCGAACTGGGCGACAATCCCAAATCGGCCAATCAACCCCGAGAGCGGCGCCCACGGCTGCGTACCAGATCCCGTGTCGTACCAAACCTCGAAACTCTCCGTCCCCGGCAGCCAGATGAGGGCATTGGCATCCACGAACATCGCTTGCCACGGATCGCCAAAGAGGGACCGTCGAAAGAAATTACTCGCCCCCCATGTCCCCATATCGTTCAGGCCGGAGAGATTGACCTTCCCGGTCGTGGGATTAAACGCGAGGCCGTAGCCATGCGCCACGTTGAGATGGGTATACCCTCCGGTCAGCAGCGCCGCGCTGAGCGTGTTCGTGGCCAGGACGAAGTTATAGACATTCCCACCCGAACAGATCCCGAGATCGCCCCCGACGATGCCGTTGTAGGCGAACTGTGCCATGTTGCCATCGGCGGCAATCGTGCCGCGGCTGGTCAACGTGAAGGTGCTGCTCACTTCATAGAGTTCGGTCCCCATGATCCAGAACAGCCGGCCTTCGACATAGATGGCCCCCCGACTCCCCACGACCGCCGCCGTGGCCTTGCTCTCAAAGCCGGGCGTCGGCAGGAGCATCCCGGCAGGATTCTTGACACCAGGCGACTGCGCCTTCTCGACGTACAGGTTCAGCGTGTCCTCCACGTCGGCACTCCACGCCTCCGTGGCATTGCTGCCGCCGATGAACGCAGGCCATCTGGGCATCGACTAGATGTCGTACAGCGCAAACATCGTCGCGTCCGTGATCGTGGTCCCTGTGTCATTGATGCGCTTGAACTTCCCGAAGATGTACGGGCTGGCCGTGGTCACGGGGATCGTCACCACCGAGCCATCCTCCAGCACGGCCGCCACGTTGCCATTGCCACCGGCATAAATCGCATCGCAGAGCAGGCGCTGCCCACCGGCATCTAGGAAATTAACCGAATCGCTTTGTACGACTGCTACCCACTTCGTGTATTGCTGATTTGCGATCACACTAGGCTCCGATCTGTCCTGTGCGGAAATTCCATCCACCCCGACCAGTGATGCCCATCGGCACTCCACCATCAGGGATGGCGTTGAGGCTCACGTCGTTCGCGCCCCAGACCGCCTCCCGCGCCTCTTTCGCGGCCTGCTTGGTGGCCGCCGAGACGCTCTGACCCCACGCCGACGCCAGCCGCTCCGCCAGCGTGAGTCGCAACATCTCCCGATACCCCATCGGCAGCGAGAGCGTGTCCGTGAGGGCGACATCCGCCAACAGCGTCTCGAAGCGCAGTTCGAGCTTGTTGGCGGTCGGCACCGGCCAAAGGAACAGTTGCCCGTTCGGCCACGTCGGCTCATAGAACAGGTCAGTCGGGATCGAGCTGGTGATCGTGACGCTCTGCCCCGCCGCCGCCCCGGCGGCAATGGCATCCCACTGCTGCTGATTCAGGATGTTCACCGGGACGCGGATATTGCCCGAAAGCACGATATTCGCGCTGATGATGCGCGACGGCCGATTCACCGAGACAGCGAACGTCGGACTATTCGCGGTCAGCCCGATCGTGTGCGGCTGCAGGTTCGCCGTCAGCGTGAATGTCGTTTGCGTCGTGTCGTAGAGCGCCCGGTTCTGAATGTTTAGGAGGTCGAAATAGCCGTTCAGGATCAGCAACGCATCGGCGTTGTCATTCGGGTTGACAGTGTCCCCGGCCCGTGCGGACCGGATCTCCATCAACGAGAGCCGAATGAGATCCTGAACGGTAAAGGCCACTACGCCGTCGCCTCAATCCGTGGACGGCCAGGACCCCGCTTCACCGGCTCCGCTGCCGCCACTGCCGCTGCAAGCCGCGCGTCCTCACGGGTCAGGAACCAGCCATCCGCCAGCGCCATGACCTGCTTGGCTTCGGTGTCCACCCTGAGGTGCGACCCATCCGCTCGATGCAGATGCCGCGGATACGGCTGAAACGCCGTGTTGGTCTGCCCCGGATTGCTCACGCTCACCGGGGGCTTGTTCATGTCAAACGCCTTACCTGTCTTAGCCATCACAATCCTTTCGCTGTCGTCTGATCGACCGCCGACCCGGCCAATACCCACACGGCCAGGAACGGAAGATAGGTCTGCGCTTCGGTGAGCGAGGGCGCGTGCTGGACGAACGCCCGCGGCCCCGTCAACCCGACCACCCAGATCCACGCCCACCACGGCACCGACCACCGCGGGCGACAGCGCCACGCCACCACCCCCAGCGCGAGCGTCAGCCCGACGAACATCGCGCCGCGCGCGGCTGGCACCGCCGCCCAGTCATGGATGACCGAAAACCCGTAGGGCGCCGGCACGAAGGCCAGATAGCGCCACAGCGCCGTCGCCCAGGTCCGCACCGCTTCGGCATCAGCCGCCCACGGAATGCCCGTGGTGGACACCCCCACGACCACCAACGCGATTGCCATCACGCGGCCCCAGCCGTACCAGCCAGCCCAGAGCAGCGGCGCCACGAGCAGGAGCGGCAACGCGCTGACCTTCAGCGTCACGGCCGCCCCGAGGCTCGCCAGCGCCACGACCGCCCCCAACCAGCGCCCAGACACGGCCCCGAGGGCTGCGATCAGCACGTAGGTCGTGAGCAGCACTTCCCGGCCGCCGGTGACATACGCCACGGCCTGCGCGGGGAGGGGATGCAGCCAGAACAGCAGCAGCGTCAGGAGCGCCCCGGTCGAGGACAGCCACCGCCGCACCAGCGCCCAGAGTAGGAATCCATTGAGCAGATGCAGCCCGAGCACCACAGCATGTGGTCCCCACGGCAGCCCATCGCTCACCGACGCCCCAGCCATAAACGGGACCAGCGCCCACGGATCGCGAGCCGTCCACGTCCAGGTCTGCCGCATGTCAGGCAACCAGCCAAAATCGTCATAGACAAACGGCATCGCCCAGACGCGCCAGAACGCCAGTAGCGTCAGGGCCGCGAGGAGGCCGACAGCGCGCAGATCGCGGGATACCGTGAACAGAGTTCACCTCGTGCTGAGACAAGCGGAGCACCCGCCATGAGTGCCGCCGCCTCGTGTAGTCGCCCCTGCTGCATCCGAATCACCGCGAGTTGTGCGGCGATCACATCGTCCGCGCCCCAGAGCGGCACCACCCGCGTCGGATGCGTCCGCGCCGCCTGCCGCGCCCGATCTAGATACCGCTCGGCGGTGACTAAATCGCGGGCGCGTGTCCGTTCATCCGCCAGATTCACCCACGGCCACGGTGACGTGGGCGCGATCCGACTGGCCTGCGTCCACAGCGCCGTCTCCGATCGAAACGGCGCCGTCTGCCACGCGGTCAGGAGGGCCAGCGTCACCGCCAGCCCTCCCATCCGTCTTACTGCGCGGTTCGACGGCTGCCCGCCGTCCCGTTGCGCTGCACCGTGTTGGTCACGGACCATGCCCCCGTCGTACTGGACACGAGATCGCACCACCAGCTGTCCCCCGTCCCGACGTTGACCCACGGCAGCACGTAGAGCGTGCAGTCCTGGTTTCCGCCGAGATTCGGCGGATCGGCGGCCTTGAACTGATTGCACGGCCCCGTGATAATCACCGCCGCATTCGCATGCGTGCTGCGATGCACGGTCCCCCGCCGCACCGTCGCGGTCGTGCTCGACATCGACACGATCGACATCAGCTCGTAGTCGATATACAGGCACTGCCCCGCCGCCGGGGCGCCGAACGTGGACCCAGACAACGCCGAGGCCGACGCCAACACCAACGTAGTCTGCGTGCTGTTGATGGCCCCGCTCAGCGTGGTGGAGCTGAGATAGCCCCCTGGTGCCACACTGCCTCCCTGCGCCCAGACCGACGCCGGAAGCGCCAGCAGGAGCGCCAGAAGCCCGATCGCGAGAGAGTAGGTTCGCTTCATGGACAGGCTCCTTTACGCGCACGCGATGACGACCGCGGACTGCTCCGCGAGGCCGACACCGCATCCGAACGTCATGTCAAACCGATTGGTCATCCGGCTTTTGATGTTGTCCCACTGCCGAATAAACCGCAGGGCGATCCCCGTCTTGGGGTCCTGGTACTGCTTGCAGATTTCCACCGCGGTCGGTTCCTCCAGCTTCACCGCCGCGAGCAGAAATGCTCCCGGCGCGATCACCAGTCCGAGCTTCCCTTCCTTGCCGTTCGGGGAACTCGTGCCGGTCCAGAGCGTCAGCGCTGCGTTGTCAGCCGCCAGCGCGTCCACGTTCTGGTAGTTGGAGGTCGGACCGTAGATCGGCGGGTAGATGCTCAGCGTTTCCGTCGAGGCATCCGCCGTCAAGTCTTCGGTGACCGTGAAGTACTTGGTACCCGCCGAGGCCGTCGTGGTGACAATGCGGGACATCAGGTTGATCTCGTTCACGTCCGCAATCGTGAACTTGTCGCCCTTCAGGAACGTGTCGCCGCTCGTGCAGTTGATGTTGAGTGTCGAGCCGCTCTGGCTGGCCCCGTTCACGGTCACGGCGCCATCCCACGTCCCGGCCGTGTGCTTGTAGAGCGAGTTGGACGAGTAGAAGTCCATCCCGTCCGCACGGCCGTTGTTCCCGGTCCTCCACGCCTTCGCCAGGTCACCCTGCGGCGTGAAGTAGCCGATGTTGCTCGTCTTGATGGCCCTGAGCACCGCCGGCGGGAGGCAACAGGCCACGTCCCCGTCGTCGGGCATGCCGCCCATCTGCTCGAGCGCCTGCTTCCCGGCCGCCGAGGTGCCGTCGAGCGTCGAGGCATTCGTGCCCAGCGCCCCCACGACCATGTTGGCGTTCTGCGCCGCGAACTGCGCGCAGTACTTGTCGATCTCCTGCCGCAGATACGCCACCGCCGGCTTGAGGTACAGCTCCTCAACCCGCGCTTCTCCGCGCTCCATGTCGAGGGCCGCTTCGATGGACTCCCACTCCAGGTCATACCCGCGCTCCTGGTCGATCGGCAGCGTGGTCGTCGGCTTGTCCATCGCGCCCGGGTTGTAGGTCATGTCCGTCCGAGGCCGAATGCGCTGGCTCAGAGGGATGGTGAGCGTTCGCCCAATGGCGAACTTCTGGGCATACTCGCCGCTGTAGCTCGTATCGAAATACGGCGCGACGTGCAGCCCATTGACGAGCAGGTCGAGGCCCTTCATGGCCACCCAGCTCGCCTTGGTCTGTGTATTGTTAAAAACGTTGGCCATTTCTAGGCCCCTCTCTTATTGAGGAGCCGCAGCCGCGTCTTCAGATCCGACCGAGTTGCGCGAATACCCTCTTGCGAGGCGTGGCGCTTTTGGCCCTTTCCAGACAGCACGACAGTTGATCGGTAGGCGAGCAGGATTTCCGCCTGCTCGTGCTTCAACCGCAGATATGGCAGCACCGCTCGCAGCAACGGCACTATCGCGGCACCAGTCATCGTCCACATCGCAAGCGGCTTGCATCTCGGGTTTAACTGAGGGCGCATACTGACGCTCCCACCAAACCGCTCGTACAGCCATTGAATGAGGCGAGGATTGGTATTTCCTACGGCAACAATCGTGTTGAACGTGTTCGGATTCATGCCGCTCGCGTTGAGCGCAATGCATCCTTCGCCGTCAAGAATTCCGGCCAGATACGCCAACTCGGCTTCTGTCCACGCGGAGATGCGGTTCTCCATGATTCGTGATTAGGCGGAGCGCCGCTTCGCTGCCCGATCGGCCCGTTCGAGCGCGGAGAAGGACGCGAAGTCCCCCTTCGCCAGCGCCGCCGCTTTTGGATCGGCGCTGGAGCCCGCACGGGTGAGAACCGGGAGTGGCGGCGGTGCCGCCGAAATGGGGGAGGCGGGCGTGGATGCCTGCGGCTCCGGGGTCGTGGATTCGAGCTGCCCTTCGAGCTTCCCGAACTCACGCACAATCCACTGGATGTGAGCCTTGGCCTGTGCCGCGCGTGGCAGGGCCAGAATCGAGGGCGGCATCGTGGTGAGCCGCGCCAGTTCCCCAGGGTGCGCCGACAAGTGGCGCAAGACCTGCGGGGCGATAGGCGAATCGAACACTTGCTCCGCGACCACGTTGTGTGGCCCGGCCGCTTCTCCCGGCTGCAGTGCGCTGAACGGTTTCAGCGCCCGCACCTCCGGAGTCAGCGCGTCGATAAACGTGGGGTCGGCCACCTTGGCCGCTTCGAGCTGCGCTCCGAACGCCTCGACCCGCGCGACTTGCGCGGCGGTGAGCTGCTCGGAGAGCGATCGCGAGTGTTCAGCCGCTGAACGCTCGGCGTGGCGCGCATCCGCAATGAACAGCGCCATCGCCGCAGAGTGGTCCTCGACCGACTCAAAATCTGCGAGCTTCGGCGCGTCCGGCATGGCTGCAAATCGCTTCCATTCCGGTTCACGCTGCGCCTGAGGCTCCACTGCAGGCGGCTGCGCCACTCCGCGCCTGAGCCGGTCGTTCTCGGCCCGCAGGTCTGCCGTGGCGCGCTCCACCGCCTGCCGGATGCGCTCGTTGGCGTCCTGCTGGCGCTTGGAGAGCGTCGGGGCAGTAGGAGCAACCGGCGGCTGGACCTGTTCAGGCGCCGCACTCTCGACCTTGGGAAGCTCCGGAGCCACCGCCACCGGCGCTTTCGGCGTGCCGATGCGTGTGGCCGCCTCCGACTCGTGGAACGCCTGGTAGTCGCCCTTCGTCACCGCGTCGACGGACGCAGGGACGGTGGGCGGAGGCGTAGGCGGCGCGGGTGCCGGCGTGACGGTCGGACTCTCCAAAAGCAGCTCCTGAAACGCAAAAAGGCCCGGCAGGAGCCGCCCTCAATCGTGAGAGCGAGTCCTACCGGGCCTCGGTGGTTGCCGTTCGGCCCAGCGTGATTGCTGGTTAAATTGTCTGTCGCGCGGTTCGGGCGCGAGTCTAACTTAGGCTGTCAAATTACGCGCTTTTCATGGCCGTGTCAATGCCCTTCTGGCGCCGATACACCAAGCGCGGTTTCACGTCCTGCACGATCCCGTCGCCGTCCAGGTTGATCTCGAGCGACGATGGCCGGATCGCCTGCAGCCCCATCGACTGCACAATCTGATCGACCAGCACTTGCACTTGGGCTGGCAGCGTCATTACACGCCAGCTCCGTCACCCTGCGCACTCGCCTGCGCGGCCGCGATCTGTTGCTGTTCGGCCATCCGCTCCGCCATCAGGGCCTGTCGCTGCCGGTAGGCCCGCATGTAGGCCGCGCGCTTCGCCTTGGGCGACACCCAGCCTGAATCACACATACGGTCGTCGTAATCATGATCGAGTCCACATTTAGGGCAGACTTTTTTGACAGTGGGGCGGCCAGGCCTAAAACCAGGCTTAAAACCAGGCTTAAAACCAGGTCGTTTCGAAGGTGGAGTAAAACCCTTCACAATCTCTGGGGCAAAAAGGCGCACGCCTGTCTGTGTTCGCATCGGCGTCAGTTCACCGCGCCGAGTCCATTCACGAACGGTTTCCGCGCTGACACCAAAATGCCTCGCGACTTCACTTGTGAGCATCCACGGTGACGCCGATGCCGTCACGCTTGAAATGGTTGCCATTCAATATCCTCGGCAAGCACCCGATCGACTTCTTGCATCGTGTCGTAGATCCATTGAGCCTCGGCCTCCGTGATCGTCTCGCCGCTTGCCACAAGGTCGTCCCATTTGCATTGAAGTGCGGCCTTCGCGTTCACGAGTTGTTCCCGTAGCTGTTCCTCACGGTTCACGTGGTATTGATACCGCGTCACAATGGGCTCTGGCTTCACGTTGCGCTTAAATGCAAGCACGCTCACTCGCCCGCCTCCGGCGGCTGCATCGCCATCTGATGCTCCGCTGACTCCATCCCCTGCTGGTGCCCCATCCTGGCCATTTCAGCCGCCTGCGCGGCCTCGGCCGCCCCCATTCCCATCTCATGCCCGCGATCCCGCATCGCTTCGCGCTCCTCGTGCAGATGATCCGCCAGCCGCTGCTGCTGCTCCATCAGCATGACCATCCGGTCCACCTTGGCGCCCAAGGCCGCAACCGAGAGCTTGGTTTCCGACTCCACGTCCAGCTTGAGCTTCTGGAACTCGATCTCCAGCATGGCGATCTCGCGCTTGGCCGCCAGCTCCGCGCCCTTCAGCTCCTTCTCGGCCTGCGCTTCAACCTGCTTGGTCTGAATCACCTGCCCCGCCTGCTGGAGCTGCTGCTGCATCTGCTGAAGCTGACCCTGGAGGGCCATGACTTCGGGATCGGGCGGCTCCTCGCCGTCCTTCTTCTTGAACTCCGGCGGCTCGATGATGTCCGCCAGCGCATCCATCTCAGGGCCACCATTCCGCAGCCGGATCGCCTTCGCAAACACCGCCGCGGCCGCCTTCGGGCCTGCAATCTGGGAGATGTTCGCAATGTTGGCGACCAGCCCCTCGGTAAAGTCCTGCACCGCTTCGCGTTCACTGTCGGAACTGGGGCCGGTAGAGACAGTCACGAGGTAGTCGCCCTTGGTCGAGATGGCGTCTTGCCCCTCGCCGTTGATCTGGATAATCTGCGCGCTGCCGTCCGCTTCCATGACCGCTGTTTCACCGGCGTAGTCGTGATATTTGTCGATCAAATCCTCGACGAGCACGGCCACTTGGCGAATCATGTCCTCGTAGTTGTTCACGAAGTGGAACGTGCCGGTAGACGCGGACTGCTTGATCTCCTCCAGCGCCACGCCAGACTTCTCATTCGACCGCTGCGCCTGACTCGGGAGGAAGTTCGACGCCATCGCCGACTGAATCCCGCGCCGGAATCGCTCACTCACCATCAGCAGGGCTTGCAGATGCTGCCCGGCTGGGAAGTCGGGCCGCTGGGGAGGGCCGCCCTTCTGGCCCGACTTCGACGGATCCTCGTCGTACTCAAGGAACGCTTTGGGCTGGTGCATCGACTCCTGCACCGCAGTGCCAAGCGCCCCAGGAAACGTGCCCCTTGGCACCATGAACGGGGCCTTTGGAATCCCCGCCGCCACCTCGATCATCGACGAGTCCGCGTAGCACATCGCCTTCCACGGCGCCCGCCCAAACCGCGTCATCGACAGCAGGACCCGCTTGGTTTCACCCCCATTGGGCACGTACAACACCTTGCCGTAGCAGCTCACGATCGGGATGTATTTCCCCGGCCAGTCCTCCTCGTGCAGAATCTCCAACCCATTAGTCAGGTACATCTTGACCGTGGGGTAGTCCACCTCCCGCAGCTCCTGCAGCACGATTCCGCCATCTGGGATCTCGTCCTCGAACACCTGGATCGGCGGCCGCATCGGGGTCGGGCTTGGGGCAATCTGCCGCATCTGCGGCATGCCCGGCGGCTGCACGAGCAGCAACGTCCGCGGCTTGGTCGTGATGCGCCAATACTCAGCGATGCGAATCTTCTTCCCGGCTACCCATGACAGCGCCCTAGATGACCCATCCCCGAAGTTGACCAGTTTCGCCTTGGGAAACTGGCGCTGGAACTCGGCCTGGTCCCGCCACTCCTCGACAAAGCAATCCTGCATGTCAGAGGAATCCGGCGACTTCGCACCCGGGTCCGGGCTCACCATGTCCGGGTTCGGGCACGCCTCGATCCACAACTCCTGATTGGCACTGCGCGGGGAGGCATACTTGGCCGTCACCCGCACGAAGCCGTAGCTGCGCTGAATCGCATCCGCCGCCGCGGTGATGTACGCCACCTTGGCATGACTGCGATACTCAATCTCGCGCGCTTTGTTCTGGTAGAACCGTGCCCCGGCATCGGAGGCGCCGCCCCCGCGTGGCGTGAACTGCATCCCGCGGGGATTCGCCCAGAGCTGATTGATGACCTGGTTGAAGTACTGCCCCATTTCCTCCGGGGCAATGGTCGGCCGGTTCTTGCGCTGGGTCTTATCGTCCACGTCCCAGGGATCGCCGGAGACATACCGCATGTCGATCTCGGCTTCGGCCCGCGGCTCGAGCCACGCGGTCTTGTGGTAGTCGTGCCGGTCGAGCAGGTGGTCCAATATGTCAGCCACGCGGATACCTCACCACCACGCGATCCTTATGCTGGCACCGCAATGTAATCCCCCCGTCCAAGTTCCTGATCCGCTCAATCGGTGTGTCCGTACACCCCGGCTCAGGGCAGCCCAGATACAGCTCCAAGCCGCGTGACTTCAGCAGCTTGGTGGCTCGCTCCAGGATCTGCCACTCCTGATACGTCCACGCTTCCCGCTCGCGTTTATGCTCCTCGGGAACAAAGAGCCCTGAACCTTCGTGCCGCGCGAAGCCAGCCGCGCTTACCACGCGGGCCGCCCTTCCAGCCACGCCTGTCTCGTGCGCGCCGCAATCGCCACCAAATACCGGGACGCCATCTGCTCAGGCCGCAGCGCCCATTCATCCTCTGACAGCACGAGCGTCGTCACGGTGGTGCCAGCCGGCAATGCGGCATACAGCGCCTCGGTGTTGTGCGGGTCCGTCACGATGACCGCGAGCAGGATCGCCATCAGCCCTTCGCCTTCCTGTCCACCCATCGGTGGCTGGTCACAATCTCACCGCTGGCAGGCGCCTTCAGGTGCCCGCCCAGGTTCTTGGCCGGGTGCGGCAGGCGCGGGAGCGGCTTAGCGGCTGGCTTAGACGCTTTCATCCGGCACCACCTCAATCGTGTCGAGATAACACATCATCTCGCCCTCCACCATCGACCACTGCACCACCGCGCGCACTCCATCGGCGGCCACCTGTCGGTTATCCGATACGCCTACCGCGAAAGGCGGAGACACCAAGATCGCACCGGGCCCAAGCTCTTCGCCGGCAAACGCGAGTAGATCGCTAACGAGAACAGCGATGTCCTTATGCCAGCCCCTATTGGGCGTCCACGGCGCTTCCTGATGCGACCACTTCGCATACACGCCCCACGTCCGACCAGTGGGCGTGGCCGTGATAGTCTCGCTCATCCCCACACCGAAACAGGGCGGTACGGTTGCACCTCAGCCTCAGCCGGCGGAGCCGCCGGTCCGCTCCCGAAGTTGAGCTCCAGGTACTCGTTCACGTTCTGCCCGTGCTCATACCAGCCGTCCTTCTTGGCCTTCCGGTACTGCTTGCTGCCCTCAGACACCATGTGCTCGTCCCAGACATACCCGGCCTCGAAGCCATCGGTCAGAAAGTGCCACGTAGACGGCGGCCGCCCATCGCTCAGCACCCGCAGCCAGCGCGTGCCGTCATTGTTGATGCCAAACGCTTCCCCCATCGGGGTCCGCTTCCGCATGAGTCCCGCTGTGCGCTCGATCATGGCGAACCGCACACTCGGCCGGTTGCTCCCCTCCTGCCAGCGCGGCGTAAACCCCTGATCGCGCAACACCCCGACCCCGTTGGCCTTAACACCCTGACTGTTGCTGTGGCTCCCTGCCGGGTCGCAGCACGTCGCAATCTCCACCGGGTCAGGGAACCACTGGTCCCGATACATGCGCGCAATCGGCAGGAAGTCCTCAAGGTAGACGCTCTGCCCCATCAGCCCGCCCAGATACTGCACGCCCCCGTACGGTGTGCGCTGCCGCCAGACGATGCAGGGATGGTGCTTGCCGAAGTCGATGCCTTCCTCGAGCGGCATCTGCGGGTTATAGGTCAAGGGCCGCCAATGGATGGCGCGGTCGAACGCCCCGCCATAGACCGGCTTGCCGATGACGTTGAGCCCGCGCTTCCCCAGCACAGCCGAACGATGCTTCGCATGCGTCACCGGGTAGGCGGCCAGGATGTCCTGAATCGTCTCGGTCGGCAGGTTGTGCGCGTTGTCAAAGAGGCTGATGCTGTAGAGCACCCGATCCGGCCGGCTGTTCTCCTCAGGGAAGGCCTCTGCCAGCCAACTGTTCTCATCCATCGGGTTCGGGCTGAAGGTCATCTGGTGCGGGAAGCCAGGCTGGCGTAGTCGGGTGACCAGCTCGCCCATGAAGTCCGGCGGCAGCTCCTCGGCCTGGTCGATGTAGATCCTCGACCCACCAAACCCGCGGATCTTGCTGTAGCGGCTGCGCTCATCCTGCGACTTCAGCCCAAAACTAAACACTCGTGAGCCATTGGCAAAGTCAAAGCTGCTCTCTTTCGGGTTCCACGCCCCGTGCAGCCCGGCTGTCTCACAGACCCGGTTCCAGGCCGGGATCAGCTTGTCCTGGTTGTCCCCATCCCCAAACCGGCCAATGTAGCTCCAGATACCTGGATACCACTCCACCGCGGCCAGCCACTCTTTCCACAGGCAGGCCGTGGTCTTGCCACTCGAGAGCGCGCCTTCCAGGTCAATGAAGCGCGTCTGGTCCTTGATGAACGCCGCCAAGGGACCGCGGAACTTGATGCGAACGACCTCCTCAACGGGCTCAGCCACGGCCGCCATCAGACCTTCGCCTCGGATGGTTCGCTTTCGCCTGTTCCACGCAACAGATAGCCTGTGGAAAAGTGGCTTAACCGGAGATCTTGGGACGCATAATCGTGCTTCTGTTGACCTGTCTCCAGCGCAGGGACAAACGCATAATTGCTAACAATTCCGCGTTTATGCCCGCGCATCGTCCAGCTCGATAATCACCCGCCGCGGGCTCGCCGGCTCCCCGCTCGCCCCCGCCACGCTCATCGGCAGCACCTTGCCCACCAGCGTCAGGAACACACCAGGGTTCAACTTGGCCTGCTCGTGCAGATAGTCAGCCCCGCCAGCCATGTCCAGCGCGGTCAGGATCATGTCCTTGAGCGCCATGCTGAACTTGTTGGGCACACCAGCCGGGCGGCCGTGCGGGTTGCCACTGACGCCCTTAGCGAATGGCTTCCCGCCAGCCTTGCGCTGTTTTGCTGTGTTTTTTGCAGCCTTGTCGCTCATCCCTCACCGCGACTCAGTTGGCGCTCCAAGATGCTGGCGTCTTGACCGAGAGCGCCGTCGGGAAACACCTTGACGCGCTCTCGCCACGCGCCGCCGACCTTCTGAAGAAGCTCGATGAAGCACAGAGCGCAGACACTCTTCTTGAAATACTGAAACGCTTTGAAGGGCCTCCCCAATAGCCCGCCACGCTAACAGCTCTTCACCTGTCATAACATATTTAGAATCAACCATTTGCGAGCCTCACGTGGGATCTGACTGAGTTGGTGGCGCTACTGGAGCCCCAACAGCTAGTTCAGCGCGGCGCCTAGCGATGTATCTCCCCATGTCCTCTTTGATCATGTGCGTCACTTGGTCGATCACCTCGTTGACTTTGGCGTCATTGCCTTGCCAACCGATGAAATCCACCCAATGAAAGAGCCATCGAACGCCGCCGCCCATGACAATGGCCAATTCGGCTTCATCCTCAGTAATGATGTACTGCGGTACCTCCTGAATCACGCCAGTGTCTGACATGAAAATAATCTGACTCGCGCCGCCACAATCCTTGACATGCGCCTTCACCTGGGCGAGCACATACGCCGCCAGGCGCTCAACCTGCCTCGTCGCCATCGACTCATTCTGAAATGTGTCAATGAGATAGCGCGCGAGCGGACTACCCTTGCCAATAACTTCCGGCTTTGAACGAATCAGACTGAGTGCGCGTGATACCTTCACGAGCTGCGCCTTGCCAGATTCCTTTGTCCAAATAGCACAGAGCAAATCAAACGCCCTGCCGTCGCGTTCCGCTATTGGCAGCGCATCTATGCGCTCGTTGTAGATGTCGGTGACGACAGATTCCAATGCCAGCCGAAGCACCTGAAGAGTGATCGGAATCGTGAAGTCCGCCAACTCCTCGGTCGCGGTCTGGACCGCGAGATCAATAAAATCGCCGTCGCCTGCGCCACCGATCAAACACACGTAGGAGTCGGTCCTGATCGTCGCTATCTTGCGAACGGTGGCCTTGTCGTAATACCCACCCTCTTCACCATCTACGGCGAGAGCGACAAAGCCTGTCTGGGGGAATCCAGCAATGATGGTCACGTCGCGCCTCTTTTCAAGCCGCGACGGTCTAGGCGTGCGCGGCGCGCCTAGCATACGCCCGCCTCGCCATCGGACAAGGGGCGTGCCAGATCGGCTGCCCAGCCAGATCGAACTAGACCACTACCCGGGTGCAAACACTGTTTGCACCCGCACCCACCGGTACGCAGCCGCACCAGCGAGGAGCCATAACGGTATCGGCGCGTCATCTCCTGCACCACAGCGCCAGCCAAATCGGCAGCCCGAGCCANATNCCCACCCACCAGAACTCACGCAGGTAGAGCCATGCCACCCTGGCCATTAGGGCTGCCCCGTGGATGGCGCGACGACACAAGGGGCATCGGCTGGCGTAGCAAACGCCCCGAGCTGCCAGCACAGCACCCACATGCCGACCATGCCTGCAAGGCACCAGCGCGCAGCCAACGTCTGACGATTCACGGGCTCCAATAACGACGCCACGTTGTCGTGCCAATCGTTAAATGGGCCTGGTGGCAGCGCGTCCATGTCGTACTCCCGGCCTGTCCCGAGGATGTAGCGATCATGGGCGACCACGACGTGCTCGTCCTCATGAGCGCGGTCCTGCATCCGGCGCGTGCGAAGATCGCTCATGGCCTCTGGCGCCGCCGCTCCTGCGCCAAGCTACTGCCGATGTAGGCCCCCAGCAGGGAGAACAGCGCCACCGCCCCGCAGGCCAACACAATCAGAAACCAGGCCTGTTCGGTGGTCATGCGGCAGCCCCCAGCCCTGCTCGCGGTCAATCTGGCGCGGGCTACGGCCTTCGACGGCCTCAGATGGCTCCACCTGTGTAGCTTCTGGAATGACCACGCCCCATGTCTCCGCGGCCCACTGGATGACCTGATCCACGTAGGCTGAGAATTCCGCCGTGTCAGTCCCGGGCGTGCGCTGGCGCCGCGGGGAGCCTGTAATGGGGCACGGCGGCAATGGCAGGAACTTGTGCGCGAGCGCGTCATGAAGCTGGTAAGCGTCCTGCCGGCGATAGCCCGCACAACTCGCCACCTCCGCGATGACCACGCCCCAGTAATAGCGGTTTTGCTTGTCCGTGCGGCGTACGCGCTTCTTGCGGAGCACAATCTCCACCGGCGCATTCTTCAGGTTCGCGCGGGCGAACGCCGCCATCGCTGCCTTGACCGGCGGCTCGAGGTGCAGCACGCCAGACAGGTCCACCATCCCGTTAAACACGGCCGACGATTGACTCACGCTGCGCCTCGGCGCCTGTAATACCGACGCAACGCAACCGCCTTGTCGCACTCCCGGCAATTGAAACTCCCGCGATAGGCGTCGGCTGTCTTATATAGCTGCTTACACGAGCTACAGATACGCTCAGTGTTGGGATCGCCACCAGCCCTCACGATTCTGGCGCGAGCATGCAGCAGCTTGTGATAGGCCGCGTCCTGGCAGATAACTAGATTGCTGGGACGATTGTCTGTGCCGTCGCCGTTGACGTGGTGAACCTGGGCCCTCGCAGGGAGTGGATGCCCTAGGGCCTTGACGGCAATGGCAACGTGCCCCTGATGCCGACCGCGATAGCGGGAGGTAATCGGTTGCAAGGCCCACCTGCATCGCGGAGAACAGAACCGACCCCCACCGACACGAATCCTGTCTAGCCTGGCCCTGAATTCACTCCCGCAGTGTTCGCACACACGCTGAGCGCGGCGATTATGGCTAGTCGCCTGACCTGGAAAAATGGCGGAATTTGGACCCGTGAACCGAAGATACGCGCGTGCGGGAGGAAAATCTAGCCCCGTTTTTCAGGGCTGTTCGCTCACGGCTCTGCTCCTGTCTGGGGCTCCGCGATCAGGCGGGCGAGATCGTCCGTCTCCTGGCTGGCCGGGGCCGGGGGTGCGGGGAGGGGCATCCAGTAGATCGGAGCCTCCGCACGCCCATTGGAACGAGTCGGCCTACTGCCGATGAATCCTGCGTGCGTCCACCACACACCGTCGCGGTGTGACCCGAGCGCGGCCCAATCGATCCCGGCCACGATGATTTGCTCCCCATCCTTCGGCGCGATCGCGATGGGTTGCCAGCCGTCCTCAGTGGGCATCTCCTCGATGATGGCGTCGAGGGCGTCGGCACAATACCGCAACGATATTGCTTTGCCATCGCAATAAATGACCCTCTGCTTATCTCGTTGCTCGTCTGATTCACGCTGGAGTTGCTTTGATGAGTATCTCCATATGTCCCGCAGCACCGTCAACTGGTCCTTAGTGGTCACGGCTCTGCTCCTGGCTCCGCGATCAGGCGGGCGAGATCGTCGGCGCACTTCATTAGTTGCCAGTATTTCGGTGTGCCAACGTGGCCGAAGAGGCCGTCTTTGTAACCCGGTTCCATCCCATAATCGTCACGAGGGGACTAGGTAGTTGTTGAAACCGGCTCAACAAAAAAGAGCTTCTCCAGCGCCATATGACGAAATGCCCATTCCTGGATCGCCTGTCCAGGTAGATGCTCCATCGCGAGCCTGCAATTCCCTGCTCCACTCAGAGTAAGGGTCGCTTCAATGACCCGCTTGCCTGACTGGTCGGTCGCAATCAGCGTGTCGCCCTCGTACCGAAACTGCACCCATCGCTCTCCGCGATTTCGCATCAGTAGGACGGTGAACTCGTTTCCGTTATCGGTGAACTTGAAGCCGTACGGCGCCTCCTTGTCTCGAAGCGAGTTGCGAATATCCACGTCCTTTCGCACATTCGCCTTGAGCCCCTGAAACACCTCAGCCCCAGTGCATTTCGCTCTTGCCGTTACCCAGTCCACTTCGGGGTCGTAGTCTTCCATTCGGTTATCCCTCCAACGGTGCCTGCGGCTGACGCGGCAGCACCAAATACGGCGGATTCTCTACTGACTCGCGGTACTGAAGCCGCTTGCCGTCCACCTGACGTATAGCCCGCGCCACGCGCTGCCCGTCGTCCAGCTTCCGCGTGTTCCACCGAAATTCAAACTCGTTGAGATAGTTGGGCAGGTGCTTCTTACTGACACTGTGAAACGTGCCCATCACGCCGCGCTTCAGCAGGCTAAACACGCCCTCAATCGTGTTGCTGTGCTTTGTCAGTGCCACGCCGCACGTACTCGCGGGCGCTATGCCGCACCGCCTGATGACCGCCCTTGAAGATGGTCCCAAGCGGGCCATACACTGGAAATTCGTCCGTAATTACGCGGCAGGTTCGGTCTGCGTTCTCGATTACTAGCTCTGCGATCCGGTCGGATGTCACCCGCTCCATCATCTGAAAGCGCACGTCCCCACCGCGCTGGACCATGCCGAACACTGGGGCTTTGCCGGTGCCGCGTCCAGGCTTCGATGTACCGCGTGCGCGGGGCTTGCCGCCCACGTACGTCTCGTCAAGCTCCACGGTGCCCGTGAGCTTCGGCGTTGGGCTGCCAAGCACCTCGGCGCTCAGCCCGTGACGGATGCGCCGCAGCACGAACAGCGCCGACTTGTGGGTGATCTCAGTCTCGCGTGAAAGCTGCAACGCGCTGATGCCCTTCTTGCTGCTACATGCTTTCCAGAACGCGTACACCCACACGCGCATCGGCAGGCGCGATTCCTCGAAGATCGTACCGGTGCGAACGGTAAACATCGTCTTGCAGCCCTTGCAGCGCCAGCGGTAATCCTTATTCCGTTGCCCGTCGCGGCCAGTCATCTTGTAGACGTCCACCACGCCGCAGCGCGGGCACGCAGGTGCGTCGCCCCACCGCTGCTGCTCCATGAATGCGACGGCCAACGACTCGCTAACCGCTGCGTTCCGAAGCGCCTCAAGCACCGCCGATCTCGCCTTAACCATGCCTAATCATACGGATTATTTCACTAGGTATCAATAATTATTTTATGGATTAAGTTCATCCACTTAGGCGCCACGCCTATGTCTTGATCCTCACGGGCTGCTTAGAATCCTCGTAAACGTTGACGCTGTGGCACTTACGGCACGGCACCTCTAGCGAGAAGGCGATGCCGCATCTTGTCAACTGCGCACCGCACCCTAGGCAGCGCCCAATATTCTCTTGGTCGCCTGCCGCGAAGTTAGGGTGGATGCTCGATGAGATGGATTCTATTGCACCCCTTCCCGGTCGTCTGTTTTTTTGTGTCATCTGTGGATTTGTCGTTGACATTGGCCGTCCACGATCTGAATATAGTCCAGCGAGTTAAGCCGATGGACAACTACAAGCTGAAGCTGAAGATTGGTCCGAACGAGTTTGAGGCTGAGGGGCCAGCCGACGTCGTGAAGGAACAGTTTCGCGAATTTAAGGAACTGATCATCGAAGCGGCGAATCTGTCCGCTGCGGTGGCGTCGCTCCATCCGTCGATTACGCCAGGGGTATCCGCCTCCGTCTCGCCCTCCGCACCTCCGTCGCCTTCGCCATCGACTGGATGGGGCGAGCCCGTGATGCCGTTCGCTGGTCAAACGATCGACCAGATGCTCGACAAGATCATGCGCGTGGAGGATCGGACTGTCTCGCTCACTGTCACCGCCAGGTCGATTGATGAGGCAGTGCTGCTGCTCATGTACGGCCAGAAAGCCATGCGTGCAAACGATTCGGTGACCGGGGCGGAAGTAATGGGCGGGCTGGCGATGTCCGGTGTCCGTGTTGAACGCGCTGACAGACTGCTCGTGAAAGCGGGCGAACTGGGAGATTTGATCGTTGTAGGTATCGGACGCGCCAAACGCTACCGGCTCACTAACGCCGGCATTGCGAAGGCGCGACAGATCGCCACTGACCTGCTCGCGACGGTTGCGTGAGTGTCGGGGAAAGGATGGGAAAGATGGTCTTACTTCTGCGTGAGTCGCGCTGGACGACTCGAATCGAGTAGGGGCGGGTTGAGGATTTGAGCAGCCCCCC
>C687J35021_10001033_pt1 | contig 21198 bp, 34 predicted proteins | sample RifCSPhighO2_12_FD_35021 | JGI IMG/M metagenome (IMG submission 35021)
GCGGCGGCTGGTGGCCGCTTACGACGTTTGGGCCGCTGAAACCAAGCGGCAACTGTTAGCGGCGACGAACAAGGGGGGTGACGGGGACTTCCTGGCGCGGATTGTGCGGGCCAGGATGCCCGACCTACAACAGCGGATGATTGACGAGAGCAACGCGGGCATCCGCGCCGCCGTGCAAGTTGGCGTCGGGCGGGAACTTGCCCCCACTGTGGAGTCCACCACGCGGGCGCTGCTGGCCCAGAACCATCTGCTAATTCGGGAGTCATTGATTCCCGGCATCGAACTAAACCTGGTAGACGCGGTGAAGGCGGGCGCGGCCAGCGACCGGAAGGCTTTGGATACGGCCTTCAATAACTTGCGTCACCGCCCGGCCAGTTACGCCGGGGGCGCGTGGGTGGCAATTTTCGAGGCGCAGCGGGCGGCGGGCCAGGCGCAAGAGCAAGAGACTGGCGAGAAGCAGCGGGTGAAGTGGGAGCTTGACCCCAACGCGCAACATTGCTCGGCCACGCCGGGCTTTCACGGCTGCCCAGACCTGGCGAAAGAATACGATTCTTGGGAGGGATTACCTACGGTGCCGGCAGGACTTGTGTCCTGCCGGGGCTTATGAAAGGTAACTGTAGATGTAGGTTATTAGTTTTCCGTGACGGCGCATGGAAGCGCGGCCTGGGCTGACGCCCGAAGGAGCGGAGAAGTTGCTATGGAAGGTTTGGTAGCTTCGTGCTTGACCCTGGTCGGATTGGTGGCGCTGGCAGTTTTCGCCGAATGGTGGCATCGGCGGGATAGGAATGACCTGTGACTACGGTAAGTCGGAACTTCGTGGTTTGCGAATGTGAGGATTGCAAGGTGGCCCCGCGCCCGGAAGTCATGGCGGAGATTCAGGGATTGTCGCTGGTTATCCGCCAGCGGCGGCACGGGCAGAGCCACGAAGTGACGATTGACTTGACAGATACCGGCTTTGCGTGCAAGACTATGCGCGTCCCTAATCTTTGAATCGCTAACCGTTTCTGGCGCAAGTGGCGCAGGCAAGGTCATTGCCCAGACTCTCAGGAGTCTGGGCTTTTGTTTGGGTGAACACCGTGCCCTTTGGCCCTTACACCGACTTCAAAGATTGCGTCGGCCAGAACCAGGACAAAGAGAGTCCTGAAGGGTTTTGCGCCTGGCTTGAACACAAAGAGACGGGCAAGTGGCCTTCGGAAAACTCAATGACTGAGGCAGTAATGACGGCAGCCGCCAAGCCGGTTCCCGGCTCCAAGTACCAGGCCACGCCGACCCGCGCCGTCGCCAACGTGGAAGTGTTCGCCACCGGCACGTGGACGGATAGCCGGGGGAAGACGGCGAGCTTTGACCGGGCATATCTGGAAACGATGATAGCCACCTTTGAAGCGGGCAACCCCTCACGGGTTCCGCTCAAAGTGGGCCACACGGACGATGATTTTAATAAGGGCCTGGCTGAGAAACTGGGCGTGCCGGTGGCGATGCTTACTGGCGACGCCGACGGCCAGGGGGCGCTGGGACTGGGCCAGGTGTCCGGGCTACTGCTGCGGGACGTGACGGACGCCGAGGGCAAGGTCACGGCGACTAAGCTCCTGGCGAGTTTTAACTCCGTCCCGGAGTCCATCGCCGACTTGATTGAGGGCGGCCAGTTTGTGGCCGTGTCTTCTGAGATTGCCGCCGGGGAACCACAACTTCTGGGCGTGGCCCTGCTGGGGGCCGAGTTGCCTGCGGTGGACAGTCTTAAGTCACTGGCGTCCGCCGCCGTGTTCCAGGTCAAGCCCGATTCCCGGCGGTTGCTGTTTGCGCTGAACGGCGGGCAAGAAGCGATTTCGCCCGACGATTTGCTGGCGGAGTTCGCCAGCGTCACGGCGGGGCTGGAACCCACCATTAAAGACAAACGGGGCGCGCCGATTTTCCGGGCGCTGCTGCGGAACGTGGGCCAGGCGCTGGCGGCGGTGGCCGGGGCGGGAAGCCACCCCCAAATAACCGGAGCGGGAATAATGAAGATGAATCAGAAGGCGACAGCCACAACGACGGCGAGCCATGCGGCGGACAAAGCCCAGCATCAATATCACACGGTGTACGAGCGCCTCCGCAATCTGCGGTGGATGACGGACGGGCTGGGCCTGTCGGAAACGGCGACGCTCAGCGAGATTATCGCGGCGCTCCAAGAACTGGAAACTCAAACCGGCGACGTTTCGCCCGACGGCGGCGAGATTAAGGGCGAGGGAGAAATTGTGACGCAAGCGCACACTGCCCCGAAAGCCGGGGCCAACAAGTTTGCCATGTCCGACGAGGACATGGCTAAAATCCTGGAAATGCTGGGGCTGCCCGCCGAAGATGACGCCGCCGCCATTATGTCGGCAATCACAGCCATGAAGACGGCGGCCCAGGGGCAGGCGAGCGGCGAGCCGGAAGGCGGGGAGATGCCCATGCTCAATGCCAAGAAACCGGCGGTAGCGTCCAGTGTGGATTTCCGCCAGCACCCGGACTTCCTGGCCCTGCAAAAGCAGGCCAACCAACAGAGCGGGTATATCAAGACGTTGGAGCGGGAGCGGCGCGTGAGTCGCTACACCGCCCTGGCCGAGTCCTGGACGGCGGTGGCCGGCGACCACACGGCGCTGGCGGCGCGGCTGGCCGACGTGGAAGAGAAGGTCGGCAAGGCCGAGGCCGAGGCGCTGGTGAAGGAATACGAAAGTGTCCAGAAGGCCGCTGAAGGAATCTCGCTTTTTGAGCCTCTGGGCCGGAGCATTTCGGCTCCCGACGCCGCGCCCAGCATGGACAATCACCCCTTCCTCGCCGCCGTGAAAAAGCACAGCGATGAAAATAAACTGTCCTGGCAAAAGGCGCTGGCCCAGTATTCGGCCTTGTATCCGGACGCCTACCGGGAGTTTCGGCAAGACCAGCGGGCGGGGCGCATCCCAGCCGCCACCGGGGTTAACGGCGCGGATACCCAATAACTTCGCTCTGGTAATCAAGCTCAGGCAGGAGGCCAAACGATGCACGCAAATTTGATTCCGGGAGCGATTTCGGGCGGCGACCTCAGCACCCGGCAGTTCCAGGCGGTGCGAATTAGCACCACGTCGGATAGCCCTTTCCGCATTGACGAAGTGACCGTCAACTCCCAGCGGCCCATCGGGATTTTGCAGAACAAACCTGCCAACTCTACCGGAGCGCCGCTGGAAGTGGCTATTCTGGGCAGCGTGGTCAAGGCCAAGTATGGCGGCGCGGTAAACAACGGCGACGCCCTGGGAGTGGATGCGGCTGGCCTGTTGGTGTCATTGGGTCAGGGCGACCCGTCTACCGGCAGTGACCGTTACATTATCGCCCAGGCGCTGGAAGACGGCTCGTCTAGTGAAGTCCATTACGTGATTGTGGTTTCGCCGCATCTGCTGGCGTCTTAACGTTTGGCTAGTCAGCTAGTCACAAGGAGGCTCCCCAATGGTAATGACTCGGCCCGGCTACGCCAAGCGGCCCAGCGGCCTTTACGCGCCCGGTCAAGCGGCCCGTAGCCACAATGGGCAGGGACGCTATTTTGCCCAGCCCAGCGTGGCCGACGTGCGGCCCGTTGACCCGGTGCTGACGGACATGAGCGTCGGGTTTAAGAACGACCGCTTCCTGTGGGACGCGATTGCGCCGTTCAAGGAAGTCAGCGAGCAATCCGGCACGTTCATGGTCTGGACTCGTGATTTTTGGTTCCGGCGGCAGGAAGGCGCGGAACGCGCCCCGGAAGGGCCGTATCTGCGGACGGGCTACGGCGTGACCAACGACACCTACCGAACCATTGAACTCGGCTTTGAGAAGCTGCTGGGCGAGGTGACGCAGAAGGCCAGCCAGACGCCGGAAGACCTGGAAACCCAGGACGTGAATTTCCTGACGAACCTGATGCAAATTGAACTCGAAAAGCGAGCCGCCGCCGCCTACTTCGTCACCGGCGTGTGGGGAACGTCCACTACCCTATCCGGGACTGACCAATGGAGCGACTTCGCCAACTCTAACCCCATCACCAACGCCCAGACCGCCATGCGGACGGTCAAGCAGAACACCGGCGGCTGGCCCAACAAGATGTTCATGGGGCTGACGGCCTGGGAGAAGCTCAGTGAACACCCGTTGATTTTGGACAAATACAAGCACACCCAGGTGGGTGTGATGACGCCCGCGCTGGTGGCGGCGGCATTGCAAGGTTCGGCCCCCAGCCTGGAAATTGTGGTGGGCGATTCCATCGAAAACACCGCCGCCGAGGGCGCAACCTTCGTGGGCGCGAATATCTGGACGGATAACGTCCTGTTCCTGGTGGCGAATCAGCCGGGGCTTGGCGTCGCCAACGGCGCGGCCACGCTGATTTGGAACGAGAAGGGCAACGTGCCCTGGGCCGTTCAGCAATACCAGGAAGAAAATCGGCGGTCAATCGTGAGCCGCGTCTTCACTCACGCCGCGTTCAAGATTATGTCCTCGCAGCACGGGTATATGTACCTGGACGCGGTGGCGTAGACGGCCTGGCGGCCAATCAATCAGCAGGCAAGGAGGTTGCTATGGCTTTCCAGGCTTACCGAGTTCGCAAACCGTTTCAGTGGGGCGTTTGGCGGTTCGCCCCCAAAAACACAGCAGCGGGAACCTGCGGCTGTGAATGCCCGACCCCCCAAGAGTTGCGGGGCGGTTGCTGCACCCAGCAGACCGGCACGGGCTGCCGCTGTGGGCAGACGGCTTGCGGGTGCAACTGCGGCATCCCCGTCGAGGTGTACGTGGGAGACATTTGGCTTATCGAAGAAAGCCATGACCGCAAGGACATGATGCTGGCCCAGCGGTTTGCGACTTACGACGCCAGCATTCCGCCGGTGGAAACGCTGCTGAAGGAAGACTATTACCGGCGGCAGGTTGACCCGGAGCTTTTGCAGGCGGAGCAAGCCCGGCAGCGCGACGGGCAGGCCAAGCAGCGGCAGCGGTCACTGGCGGGCGCGGCCAGCGGCGGGAGGTAAGAGGCGATGGTCACAAACCGCAGAGAAGGTTATGAAGTCATTCAGCGGGCGACCATCAACCGCCCGAACCTGGCCGGAGCGCCCTACGCCAACCCGGTGTTCACCGTCGGCGCGGAAAACTCGGTCAACGTCATCAACGTGGCTGTGCAGTTCTACCAGGGCGATGATACTGATGCCGCCGTTGCAAGCATTGTGGCGGCGCGGGCTTACCTGACGACTGACACTGATGGACTGCCCGGCTCCAGGAATCCATTTACTGCCGCCACTAGCACGATTGCCGCCGGAACTAACGGCAAATGGCAACCCGATGATACGGTGGCTGGGGTAGCTCAGGGCTACCTGATTAGCTCCGCTTCTGGGGCCGCCGACCTGAACCTGACGGATACTGGGGCGGCGTCAGTTAAGTTGGTGCTGGTTCGCCCCGACGGGCGCATCAGCAAGAGCGCCATCATTACCTGGTCGTAGGCGTTTAATCTCAATCTCAGATAGGGAGACTATCCACATGGTTGACCTTCAACTTCGGCGCAACGTCGGGCGTTCCATCGCAATCTGCGGCTTCTCGGAAACGAGCCGTGACATGGCGAACCAGGAACCGCCCGACGTGGAAATTTGGGGACTCAATCGCTGCTACACCTTCCTGAAGCGCCTCACCCGGCATTTCGAGGTTCATGGGGAAGCGCACTGGTCGGGGCGCAACGGGCTGCGGGACAAGGGATATCTGGACTGGCTGCGCGGCTTGACCGTGCCCATCATCTGCTGTGATGATTTGCCTGATGTGCCGCAAGCCAAGCGGTTTCCGCTCGCCCAAATCAGCGAGACTTACTGCCAATATTTTACGTCGTCCATCGCCTTCATGCTGGCGCTGGCGGTGTACGAGGACTATCTGGCGGCGCAGCGAGACGACGCCGAAGGCCGGGTGAAGGACATTCGGCTTTATGGCGTGGATATGAGTTCGTGGGGGGAGTACGCCTACCAAAAACCCTGTGTGGAGTTTTGGTTGGGAGTCGCCAAAGGCCAGGGCATTACCCTGGTAATCCCCAGCATTTCCCCCGTTCTGCAAGCGCCGCTTTACGCCCATGACGACACCCATAATCTAAAAGCCCAAATTGAAGAGCGGTTGCAGCATCACCTGTCCGAGCAATGCCGGTTGCAGGCCGAAGTCAACGGGGCGCTCGGCTCGCTGAACGAACTGGCCTTGCTGAAGCAATACGCCCCGGAGCCGGTGTGGAAAGAGCGGCGGAAGGGGTTGCAACAGGAGCATCAGAGCAAGATTGCCTTGCTGAATTGCACGCTGGGGCAGATTCGGGAATGCTACCACTTCACGGCCCTGCTGTGCGGCGCTCCCCTCTTGGGGAACAACTGCCCCCCGGTGGCGCTGCTGCAAATCGCCGGGTTCGAGAACGCTCCCCAGTTGCAGGGCGGGCTGCCCCAGCCGCCCGCTTCCGACGGCCACCAGGCGCCGGCCAATTTGCCCGCCAGTATGCCGGTTAGCGCCCCCATTGACGTTGAAGTCAAGACGGCGGCGGCCCCCGCTTCCGTCACCCTAACGCCCGTCCCTTAGCCAACAAGACCCCCGGCGGTGTGAAATGTCCCAACCCCAGAAACCGGGCTACCCTCAGGCGATTCTGGCCGACTTTAACGACCGGGGTAAAATTGTCGTCAACGCCGGGGCGCTGGGCGCGTTTTCCGCTGCCAGCGCGGTCGGGACTGAGCTTAGCGCGACGGTGCAAGCCCCAACCAATGGCCCGCCGGAAGGCCTCTATGTGGTGTCCATCAACAATCTGGACACCATTGCATCATTGACGGCGATAGTCCGGGGCGCGGAAGTCTTGAAGGACACGGCTAGCGCGTCGGTGACGGTCTACCCGGAGCTAACCCGGTTCAGCGTGGCCTTAAAGAGCGCCGCCCAGGTGGTGGTGCAGGGCTGGCTGGTTGGCTCCGGCACGGACACTGCGGTCAATGGGCAAATCGCCGTCCAGAACGATGCCACGACCAACCAGGTCGCCCAGATTTACTACTCGGTCAGGCGGCTCTAATTATGCCTACGCCCGCCACACTCCCGCTACGCTACCAGGGCCGCGTCAACGAGGCGCTGCCCGCCACCTATGGCCCCCGGCGCGGACTGGTCTTGTGGGTTCCGGTGCTGCCGGATGCCCGCGACCTGAGCGGCTTCAATCGGCACGGTACTGTAACCGGGGCCGCGTTAACGACTGACCGCTTGGGGCGGAAATTACGGGCTTATAATCTGGACGGCGACGATTTCATATCGTTTGGAGAAGGCGGCGGAGCCTTTGATTTCGGAACCGGGCCGTTTTCGGTGGCGTTCCGGNTNTTNCGAACAACCANCGTCGTCACTAACCAGCGAGCCTTAAACAAGGGCGGCAATGCCGACAACGATGCCGGTTACGCTNTTTTCGGCAGTGACACCGATATTACGTTCATCATCAGTCAGGGGGACGGCACACCCCGCACTTCTATTGCGGCTACGATAGCGATTAACACCTGGTATCATNTNGTCGGGACGCGCAACNGGGCCACTATGAAGCTCTATCTTAACGGCGTCCTGGCAGCCTCACGGACTAACGGGCTTACCGGGTCACTCTCCAACGCTCTCAACTTGATATTGGGCAGGCATAGTGTTGACGCGGCGAACTTCTGGACGGGCAAGGTATCCGACGTGCGGCTGATTGCTAGGGAGTGGCAATCCTACGAAGTGATGCAACTTTATAAGAACGTGGTCTAAATGGCCTGTCACGCCCTGAAAATCCAAGCATCCCCTGAACCCGGCGACCCGGCGGGGAAGACCCGTGTGGAGCGCACGGCGGCGGTCAAGGTAGTTTTCGGCGAGGTGCTGACGGCGCAAAGCTGCTCGGCCACCGACATCCAGGAAGACAAAGAAACCGGCGTTCCGGCTCACGTGCTGGCGATTCACCGGGTCAGCCTGGCGCTGCCGCTGGAGGACGTGCTGGACGCGGTGGCCGCGCAGTTGGCTGACCGGGCCTGGTGGCGCGTCAGCTACCACCTATGCCGTAACGACGAGTTCCAGCCTTGCGCCCCCTGGCAGATGGCGCGGCAGTTCGGGAAGGTTCCGGCGNCTTTGANTCTNGGNTAGGAAGCACAAGCTATGGCAGTCGGGGCATCCACCTACGGCAGCGTGGCGGGAGTCGAAAAGCTGGTGGGCGACGTGGTTGCCAGCCGAGCTTTCGGCGCGGGAACTGTGCCTACCACAACCCAGGTCGAGGGCATCCTTGACGACGTGGCCGCCGAGCTGAACAACGCGCTGGAAATCGGGGGCTACACCACGCCGGTGGCCGCCGCCGACGCCAATGGCCGGGCTTATCTGGCGGCGGCGAACAACTACGGCGCCGCGGCCATTGCGCTGACGCTGGTTCCCACCCACGTGTTTAACCCAGACATGGAGGACGTGGGCCAGAGTCGGGCCGAGATGTACCAGGCGCGGTTCAACCGCGCCTTGAAGGTAATTGACGAGCAGAAAATAGCCGCCAGCCGCGCTCACGGGCGGCTCCGCCACATCTACAGCGGGGCGCAGGAAGACGATGACGGCAACAAGCGGCTGCCGGTGTTCACTCGCGATGAAGGGGTTAACACCGGGACGCGCAGCCGAGTAAACACGGAATAAGCAGGCTGGTGATATGGTCACGTTGGAGAAAGCGCCGCCCCGCAACGGCTATCACCCCGCCCCCTTGCCCCCGCCTCGGCCCGTCACGCTGCCGGTGGAAGCACAGCCGCCCCGTGTGGTGGCGCTGGTGGGGTTTGCCGACGCGACGCGGGAGCAAGCGAACCACGAAGCGCCGGAGACTGAAATCTGGGCGGTCAACCGCTGCTATAGTTTTTTGCAGCGCTGGAACCGCTGGTTTGAGGTTCACCCCCCGGAGCATTACCAGGGGTTGACCGGGATGCGAGAGCCGGGCTATCTTGACCTTTTGCGGCAGTCCAACTCGCCGGTGTATATGCTCCACCCGGCGGCGGACGTGCCTAACGCCACCCGCTATCCGCTGCCGGAGATGCTGGCCGCCGGAATGCGTGATTATTTCACTTCCAGTATCGCCTATATGCTGGCGCTGGCGGTGTGGGAGCATAAGCAGGGCCAGGGCATCGCCGAAGTGCGCCTCTACGGGATTGACATGGCGGCTTATGGTGAGTACGCGCAGCAACGCCCCTGTGTCGAATACTGGCTCGGTGTCTTGGATGGCAGCGGCGTCAAGGTGACGCTGGCCCAACCCTGCCCGCTGCTGGCCGGGGAACGGTATGGCACGCACGCCGAGAAGCGCCTGTGGGCCACCGCTAAGAGCCGCATTGAAATGCTGAAGGGCCAGCAGCGCCAATACCAGGCGGACACGGCGGCTTACGGCGGGGCGCAGACGGAGCTTTCGGCGCTGCTGGCGGGCTACCAATGGCCGCCGGAAGTCGAGGCCACGCTTCGGGAACGCCGTCGGAACGTGGCCGACGCTCAGGCGCGGGCCAACGCCAACCTGAACGCCACGCTGGGCGGGCTGCGCGAGGCCCAGCAGTGGCTCGCCACTGTGGGCGCGCCACAGTCGGAATCGGAAGAACCGGAGCGGGTGGCGCAACCCCGGTTGTGAAGCCAGGGCTGGAGGCCGGCAGATATGAGCTACGCCACGATTGAGGCCGCCGTCAAGTCCGTGATCGAGTTGCACGCCGATTACGACTCCACCAACGTTGACCGCAACGATAGGCGGATTCTGGCGGGCAGCCCGGCGCGGGCGGTAGTCATCACGTACAACAGCCACACCCAAGAGGAGTTGACATTCCAGCGACTGATGGTGACGTGGAACGTCAATGTTGACGTTTACGCGCCCTGGGCGGGGGAGCAACCGAACTGGCTGGAAAACCTGGACACCGAGCGGCAGAAAATCATCGGGCAGATTGCGGCTTATCCCCGGCTGAACGCCGCCAGCGGGGTGCTTGACGCGGCGATGGTGGCCGGAGCCACGCCGCCCCCGGCGCGGGCGGAAGACGGGCGGTATGTGATTCAGCGGCTCACGTGCCAGGTCAAGGAAGTGGTTGACCCGGCGCGGGTGGAGTAGGCGGTGTTGGGTGGCGACGGAATTCACTTTTGACTTCACCGACCTGGACAATCTGAGCCGTGACCTGAATCGCGGCCCGACTGAGGCGAAAATCACGCTAAACGACGGGCTGCGGGAAATCGGGCGGGTTATCGTGCCCTTTGAAGGCACGGGGCCGCTGGCGACGGCCACGCCGAAGCGCAGCGGAAAGCTGGCGGCGTCCACTTTTTTCCAGATTACCGGCGGGGTGGACGCGCAAACGCTGACGGTGTACCAGCCCGCCCAGAGCGCCTACGGCGCATACTACGGGCTGTTTGTCCGAGAGGGCACGGCGGCGCACGTCATCCGGCCCCGCAAGGCCAGGGTGCTGCGTTTCACGCTACCGGATGGCAGCGTGGTTTTCGCCAGGGTGGTTCATCACCCAGGCACGAAACCGAACCCCTACCACGTTAGAACGCTTAACGCGCTACGGCCTCAGATTGAGGCCGTCGTCAGGAAAATGGAAGCCCGCATCGTAGGCATCGTCTAGCGGCGGCGGGAGGCTATCATGGCATTCGGGGATTCCAAGAACGTTTATTTCGACATTACGGACACCGGCGGGACTGTGCGTAATCTGTCGCCGTATCTCACTTCGGTGGACGGGCTACCCGGCACGCGGGAGCTTCTGGACGTGACGGCGCTGGGCGACTCCGGGCGCAAGTTTATTCCGGGCCTGGAAAACAGCGTCGTCAACCTGGAAGGACTTTACGACGACGATACTACCGGCGTGGGCAGCCACGACGTGCTGCAAGGCTTGTTCAAAAGCGCTTCCGCCGTCGCCATTCGCTATGGGCCGGACGGCAGCACGACGGCGGGCAAGTACCGCGTCACGGCCAGCGTGTGGGTCAGAGACTACAACGTGATGGGCCGGGTAGGTGCAGTGAAGAGCTTTCGGGCCGCGCTGCAAGTCAATGGCGTGGTCACGCTGGACGTGTTCACCTAACCCAAGTCTAGGCAAGGGACGGGGACAATGCCCAAAACGGAAAAGTTGGAGTTTGAAGGCGGGGATTGGTGGGAAATCCGCGCCTTCTTGACGGTTAGCCAGGAGCGAGAATACACCTCAGTGGGACTCCAAGCCTACGCCGCCGACGGCGACCTGGCAAAGTTAACGGCGTTGGGCGAGGTCGCCGACCGGCTCACGGTAGCCGTGACGACGGCCTGGAGCTATGGCCCGCTCACATTGGATACGCTGCTTAACGTCGTGCCGGGGGCGCATTACCGGCAGGCGCAGGAGCGCATGGCGGACTTGTATCGCCCTTTAGTCGCGGCGAACGTTCTAAAATTGCAGGAAAGCTTTTCGCTGCTCTCCGGCGGCACCACATCCCCGGCGAATGGTGGGAGTGCTACGTAGCGGAGTTGACCGGCTGGACGTTCGCCGAGATTGAAGCCACCGACCGGGCGCGGCTGGAGCGGTACATCATCTATCGCAATGTGCGCCAGGTGGCGGAGCATGGCGGAGAATACGACCCTTAGCGGAAATAGCGAAAATTAGGCGGCGAGCATGACGACGGGCGGGGAAGTCACACGGGTAATCGTGATGCGGCTGCGCGACGAGGTGTCGCGGCAAATGGAGCGCATGGGCGACGCTGCCGACCGGACGCGGGTCAAGATGCGGAATCTGGGGGACACCATGCAACGGTCTTCTCACCAGATGATTTTGCTGGGCAGCGCGATGGTGTCTGCGGCGCACGGGGCCACTGAGCTTGGCAAGTTCATGGGCATCTTGGACGAAGACCAAGCGCGGGTCGCCGCCAGCGGAATTCAAGCGGCGGGGGGCGTCCTGGCGATTGTGGGCGCAATCTCCATGCTCAGCGGGCTGGCGGTGGCGGGCGTCCCGGTGCTGCTGATTATCGGGGCCATTGCCCTGGGCGTCGTCATCGGCGTCGCCGCCTTCAAGTTGTGGACGGCGGTTAGCGACGATTTGGCGCGGGCGTGGGACAGAGTGGTGCGGGCGGGCGCGGCGGTAGTCAGTGCAATCAAGCGCGTGGTGGAGCTTATGGCCCTGCCCGCCACGTGGTTGCTGGGCAACCCGGAATCGGGGCAAGGTGGGCTGAAGGGGCTGATGGGGTTCCAGACCGCCGAAGGCGAGAGCAAGCGTGTGCCTGGCCCCAGCGGGCGCGGAATGCTGGCAATGGTGCATGGCGGCGAGACGATTGGGCGGCCCGGCGGCGCGGGGGGCGGCGTGACCATCAACATTTCCGCCGGGGCGATTGCCCAGCCGCGTGAGTTGGCGATTCAAATCGGGCGGATTCTCCAGCAGGAGAAGCGCACGCGGGGATTTGCGGTGTAGGGTATGACGACGCTGACATTCCAGGTTGGGGCGTCCCTGGACGATACACATGACACTTGCTCTGGCGCAAGCCGTGTTAACAGTGCAATCGCCTCGCGTTGTCAGGTCAAGGCGTCGGATGGGACGCCGTGCGGAGTAACCGACCCCAATCATAACAGCGGATTCCGCTTTCAAAATGTGAATATCCCAAAGGGCAGCATAATCCAATCTTGTACCTTTGAGGGTTGGATTGGGGCCGCCGACGGCAATGATTTATCAGCAGTCATCTATTTTCAAGACGGCACGTCAAGTCCAGCCGCTTGGATTGATGGTGGAGCGGATAATCCCCTAGACCGGACACGCACGGCGGCCAGCATCGCATGGGCTGCCACGCTAACGCCCGACGCGTGGAATACGTCGCCGAACTTAGCCGCAGCGCTCCAGGAAGTCGTTGACGTTTTTGCCCTTACTCACGTGATGGTGCTGTTCATAGCGAATGACAATGAACCAGCCATAGTCACGGAATTTATGAGCTACGACGGAGATTCAACAAAAGCCGCCAAGCTCAACATCACATTTACATACCCGACGCTGCATAAGGTAGCGATTGATTGGGACAATGATGGCGCATTCGCCGAAGCGGAAGACGACATTACCACCGACGTGCTGCGAATGTCCTGGCGGCGAGGCCGGGAGGCCGAGCTTGACGAAACGCCCGCCGGGAGCATGACGATTGAGGTCAGCGACCCCGACGGCGATTACTCGCCGCTGTCCACGTCCTCCCGGTTCGGCTCCGGCAACGTGACGATTCAGCGGCAGGTTATCGCCCAGTTAGAGCATCTGGGCACAACCTACGCCGTCTTCCGGGGCTACATTCAATCAATCACGCCCCACCCCAAGCGCGACCAACGGACGGCCACGATTGAGGTAGTGGACGCGATGGAACGGCTCGCCAACGTCACCATTGACATCCAGGAGGGGGCGGCGGCGACGGGCGGGGCCAGCAGCACGGGGGATTATCCCTTCCAGGCGTACCTGCCCGGTGGCTCCACCGGCTTAATCAGCCACGTGTTGGACGCCGCCGGGTGGTCTAGCACGGCGCGGGCGCTTACGGAGCCGGGCGGCAGCACCTTTGACTGGACGTGGTTTCACAACATTTCGGCGCGGGAGGCGCTGGCGCAAATCGAAGAACACGAGCGGGGCCTGATTTTCGTGGCCCCCAACGGCGACGTGGAGTTCCAATCCTCCACCCACCGAAACGCGGCAACGACGGCGGCCACCTTTGGGAGTTCGCAGATTGAAGACTGGGAGTTCGAGCTGTCGGCGCGGAACGTCAAAAACCGAGCCGTGATAACCGTCCACAGCCGCGACCAAACCACGCTCAGTGATTTCCTGGCTGAGGCGAATGTTCTCGACCTGCCCAACATCAGCCAGGGGAGCGCGTATACCACCGTACTGGACTTCGGGAGCAACGGCCCGGCCTATCAGGTGACGACGCCGCCGATGGGCAAGGACGGGGTCAGCAGCGCGGGCGGGGCCTTTGTGGGGGTTGGCACGGGGACGACTTTCGCCCCGGACGGGGCGGGTTCCACCGGGGCCTGTGAAATTTCCGGGTTGCCGCTGGGCGGCGGTTCGGCAATCCAAATAACGATTACGAATAACACCTCCGAGACGGTCTACGCCGCTGCGCCGGAAGGGGACGCCGATATGTTGACCACGCTGCGGGTGGGCGGCACGGGGTTATCCGACCATCCCATCACATCCACCGGCAAGGACGCCACCAGCATCGCGGCCTACGGCGAGCGGGCCATTGTGAAGGACTATCCCTTTTTCGCCAGCCGCGCCAGGGGGCTGACGCGAGCGACCGACCTGGTGGCAAAATATAAAGACCCCCGCGTGGATTACTCCCGGATGACGGTCAGAGGGTTTGACGCCACTCTATTCACCCAGCTTCTGACCCGCGACATTGGCGATAAAATCACGGTTAACGCCGCCCAGGTGGGCGTGTCGAATCAGGACTACCACATCAACGCGGCGGAATACACATTGGAGCCGCCCAACGACTTGCGGGTAGTCTGGACGCTGGAGCGGTCAACGTAGCCGATGACATTGAGGACAACCAATGGACTCCATTGCCCTGATTGCGTTGCTCCAGTCTTCCGGCCCGGTGGGGCTTTTTGTGGTTGGGCTGGCGCGGGGATGGTGGGCGATGGCGAGCGAAGTGAGGCTTTTGAGAGATGACCGCGACGCCTGGCGTGCCCACAGCGAGAAACTTGAGGCGACTATTCTGGGCCTTGTGGAAGGGCTGCCATATCAAGGACGGGCTGCTGGAGAGCCGGGCCGCGCTAATCGAAAGTGACCGGCGGGTTGATGGCGCACTGAGAATGGCAGCCGCCCGCTCGAAATACGTCGCCTGCCCCGACTGCCCGCTTGGCTGGCGAGGCGGATTTCATCTGCCGGAAAGGATTGACACGCCGCATCCGCCAGTGCAATAATCAGGGCGGTGACGGTCGCCCTTCTCCGCCGTCGCCGCCCCAACTCCCGAAGCCCCCGCTAGTTTTAGCGGGGGCTTCGCTTTTAGTCAACTTCCGGCGCCACATAATAGACCAGAGTCAATGTGGCCTGACACGTCAACAGATGGTTGATGTCTGGATACCTAGCCCCCTCAAAATCTCTGGCTTGCCACTCGGCTTCCATCTCAATGACCTGGGCATCCCCGGTCAAGATTTGCCTTGCCAGATCAGCCAACATTTCGGCTATGGCAGCCCGGTGAGCTTCTTTTTGCAAATTCGTCACGTTTCACCCCGTTATTTCCGGCGGCGCGGGCTTGACGCCCCGGCGCGGCGGCAACCGTTGGGCCAACGTTTCGAGCGCCAACGCCACCACTAACGGCACGGGGTATTCGCCCCGACGCCACCGCCACAGATGGGTGGTGGTGTAGCCTAGCGCCTCCGCTAGCGCGGTTTGGCTCCACCCCTTATCGAGCAATTCATTGAGCCTGTCCAGTCCTGCTTCGAGCCTGTCCAGTCCTGCTTCCATGCCCTCATTATAGCGGATAGATTGCGCCATGTAAATTGATTTTTGAGGCACACCAAAACCACACTACGCCATGTTGACAAACCTAACGCCATGTAATACAATAGGAATATCAAATAAAGAGCCACCAACCCCAACCCAAGCAACCTTAACAACTGCATAGCCGCCGCAACCGCCAGGGGCGAACAATAGCCCGACTGCTGGCGGTTCTTGACCGGGTAAAATTTGAGATAGAGGTGAAACACCATGCAACACGCAATTACTATCCTAACCATCCGCCGCCCCAACGGGCAGATTGAGACCGCGACCAAAGACGGCCATCTGGCCGACAGCGCCCTTCCCGCCACCAACAAGCGGATGGCGGAACTCGGAAAAGGGCAAATCATCAAGGTTGAGCGGAAGATGCAGACCATCCTCCGCCAGCCGGTTAAGGTGGGAGTCGGCGACCCCTGCCCGCGCTGCCACACGTACTGTGACGGCGACTGCCGGAGTCGCTAGACGCCAGCGCCAGGGGGCGGCAACTGCCCCCGCTTGACGGGAATTTTATTTGGGATAGAAGGGAGAAACATGGCAATGCTGCCAAACTACGAACTGATAGAACGCATCGTGCAGAAATACTACCGCTTATCCGACAAGGACAAGAGCGCATACCTGAATGATATGCGGTGCGAGCTAGGGGGCACGGATTCCCGCGCGCTCACCGAAGCCTTAGACAACGAGGAAAAGTATCGGCAAGAAAACCGTCGTTCTTAACCAGCAACCAGGGGGCGGGCAACCGCCCCGCTTGACCGGGATTTTATTTGAGGAGAAAGCAAAATGACCACAAAGACGTACCCCTACACTCTATCCCAGGCACAGGCCGCCATTGCTGTCAGCATAGCCAAGTACGGTCCCAATGAGGCGCATGGAAGCCTCAGTTACCGCAAGCAGGGGCCAACAGCCGAGCCGACGCTGGCATTCAGTTTCGTCGAATCGCCCCGGACGCCTGGAGCGTATCGGGAAATCGGTTACGCCAGTTAGCCCTAACGCAGAGGGACGCCGGGGCAACCCGGCGGTAATGCGGCAGCCCCGCTTATCCCAGGCGCGGGGCCGAAGCAAAAAGCAAGGAGAATCAGCCATGACGCTATCCCAGACGCCCAGCCCCGCCCAGTTAAGCCAGAGTGAAATCGAGTGGGCGCTGGCCCTCATTGCGGACGGACAGCAACCCGCCCCCAGCGACCAAAGTTACGGAGTCCTGCCCGGAAAGAGCTACTATGGGGCCGACATTAACGACCCTACCGTAAGCAACGAGGACGCCAACGCCAGGGCCTTTGTCAATGGAACCGTTCATCGCTGCCTACGCTGTCGAGTATGGTATCACGCCCCAGGGAGCTACGCCCCCTCCGGGCAGGTGTGCGTGTGTGGGGGAAAGATTGACCCCAACTCCAAGATGAACATCTTGTGCGGCAGTCAATGGCGGCACTCATCCTGCCAGTGGCAGCCTTAACCCACACGCGCAGCGGGGGCCGGGCGACTGGCCCCCCCCCGGAGAAGGAGAAGCTGATGCACCAATGCGGCAGACCCGGATGGGCGGAGTGCATCGTATGCGGTAAACGTATCCATTTGTCAGGATGCACCAGTCGCCGGAATCCTCTCAAGGACTGTGTTACGAATTGTATGCCCATCCTGCCTCTTAGCAGCCCGCCCAGCGCGGCGGGGAAGGAGTGAGCCATGCCATACCCACCGACCCCGACCCTGGACAAGATACTGGCTCTGCGAGAGCAATCGCGGATTGTGTGGGAGTTCCTTGACTGGTTGGGGGAACAGGGTATCCACCTGGGGCAATACCCGACCCGCAGCGACTTTATGCTGCCCATTTTTGAGGGGCACGACGCGCTGCTGCATCGGTTTTTCGGGATTGACGCGGAGGCCGAAGAAGCCGAGCAGCGGGCCGTGCTGGAGTACGTGAGGAGCGCGCCATGACCAATGACCTACGCGCCCGCGCCGAAGCGTTCCATGCGGCGGCGCGGGCAAGGGATGCAGATTACCAGCACTGGTGTGAGTGGTATACCGTCCGTAACGACGCCCCGTCTCTGGTCTCTGACCTGCTGGCGGAGGTGGAGCGGCTGCGGGGTGTCATTGACCGGGCGCGGGCCGTCGGCGGAGACCCTGACGACTGGGACATGCCCGATGAAAGTCTCCGGGAGATTAGACGCATTTTGCAGGAGGCCAAACGCCATGACTGACACTGCTGGGATGGGGGAGCCGACCCGCTGCCCCCAATGCGACCGCCGGCTAATGCCGGATGAAGTCTGCCCAATCTGCCCAGACGACGACGCCGAGCCGGAAATGAGCCGGGAGCAGGCGTACCAGGCGTTCCGGGACATCCAGGACAAATACGAGGGCGACTCGGACGTGTACGACCCGCTGCAACAGGTCTACGCCGACGCCTGCCGCGCCGGGGAATTGGCGAAGGCGTTGTTGTTGCTGCAACGGCGACACCCAGGCGTTGAGCCGGGCTGTTGGTGCGACGGCAACGAGGCGGTGACGGCCCATCATCCTCGTTGTCTACAGGCCGCCGCCGCCCTCGCCGCCTGGCAGGGGGCGCAATGAGCGTGTGTGTAATCTTCGGCAATCCTGACCATCAGGGGCGCGTCACCCACCTGCATTATGGGTGGGACACCGGCACGGCGTTTTGCTCCGTTTGCGGCGGAGTCGTCGCCGAGAATGAATGTGTAAAATGTGGAGCGCGAGGCCCCTGGCTGCATGGGCAAACCCTTCTTTCTCGGCTAGAGACCGCTTGAGGTCAGACCAGTACCGACGAGGATTAGGGCTTTCAGCGATAGCAGCAACAACGTCAATAACTGAGAAGTACCACTCTCCATTATTGAGAACCTTACGGATTTCTTGCCGATGAAATTCGTTGACGGCAATCTCGCCGTCAACGGGAACAATGGCAGGCGTGGTCTTAGGCATAAGCCTCCATGTAATTAGTTAGGATAGCCAACTCCAACCGTTTCGCTTATGGGATAGCGTGTAGCGGGTAGATTGGCAGAACCATTAGCGTGGTTATTGACGCCCGTGTTGTCATGGGCGGGATTGGCTTCTTCTGGCTTGCTTGTTGGTGTTTGAGCCACGCTAGATTTAGCGGTTGGCTCTCCTTGCGACTCCTTGTAAGAGAGGTCAAACATTGGCTTGAAAGAAGGGTCGGTTTTCCATTCAGCCAAACCCCATTGACCACTTCCCCAGGACGCGAATCGTGCTTTGTCTAGGCTCAAATGGGAGCCTGTGTTCCGCGCCGGATTCTCTCCCTTGACAAAAACACCCCGTTCCACTAATCGCTTGTGGACGGTGGAGTAATGCAAGAGGTTTCCCTGCTTGCGGATAATATCTTCTGCTACTTCTTCCATAATAGACGTTGCCCCATTGTGGGTGGCGGGGGAGTGCGATTCCATGCCACCTTCCTCGTAGAAATGGATAACGCCTTTGAAATTTGCGGCTTGCTGTTCAAGCCTAGCCACCTCTGTCTTGAGGCTAGCAAGGCACACCTCAATAGCCTCAAGGTCTTTCCTGAGGGCGCGAATATCAACGCTAGGCATTGTATCCTCTCCTTGCAAGGATTCGTTCCCTCTACCTATTGACACTAGGGTGCTATCTGAGATAGTGAACATAGCAAAGGGGAAATGGCGGTTTGAGAGCGGGGGAGACAGGATTCGAACCCGCGACTCCTGGGTAAGCAGGAGTAACTCGACCCTAATTCGAGCGCCTTCAACCTCTCGGCCACTCCCCCGCGCCGACCCAGACGGGAAACGGACAGACCTCCTTCGCTAGGATGTGGAAACGCTAACCGTTTGGGATTAAGTGGATAGACCGTCTTTCGTTTGGCAGCGGTGACGGTCTATTCGTGTTATATGTTAACAGGCTAGGATATGGAGACGCAATATTTATGGAGCGCAAGAATAAACAACTCGAAAAAGAGAAGGCTCGCAACCTAGAAGATTACGAGCCTGGGGCTACCCGTGAGGAAGTGCTAGCGGCGCTACGCAAGGCTATTAACACGCCGCCTAAGAAGCCTTCCGAATCATCTGCCCCAGCATCGTCCAAAACATCGGCTCCTCATCGTTCCGATGCGAGTACCTAAAGGCGTATTCATTGACATAGAACTGGAGGCATCTTGGCGTGACGTGGTGGTACGTTCCGTCAATGGAGCGTTTGAGTTGGCTCCAGAAGCCTTCCACGCTATTGGTGTGAATATCCTTTGCCAGCACGTACTGCCCTTTGGCGTGGGCTATCACCTTATGCGTGAACCCTATTTTGCTGACGCCGTTGTAGCTCTGCAATTCGTCACTGTAGACCGTCGCATCCTTGCTGACTTTGGCCTCAATCTTGGGCAACAACGTCCTGGCTTTCACGTCAGGCACAACCTGAGCGATAACATTCCCGCCCCGTTCCACCATACCGAACACGATGGTTTTGCCTTCCGCCCCACGCCCCCGCTTTCCGCCCCGATGCTTGCCGCCAACATACGTTTCGTCAACTTCTACCTTGCCGGTCAGGATAGTATCCCCATCAACGAGGATACTACGAATCTGCCGCCAAATTCGCAGGGCCGTATTCGGGCGAATCCCCAAGTCACGCCCCAACTGGCGGGCTGAAACACCGCAGCGGGTGACGGCCATCTGGGAGAACGCATAGAACCATTGACGCAGGGGCAAGTGAGTGGACTGGAAGATGGTTCCGGCCATTGGGTAAACATGGGAGCCGCAGAACTCACAAGAATAGCAGGGGCGGCCAGCAATCCGGTAGTGGCTGGTTACTTTCTGGCATTTCTGGCAAACCACACCATCCGGCCACCGATTAGCCAGAATCCAATCAAGGCAAGCATCGTCAGTAGGAAAGTCCTTATTGAAATCGGCGTTGGTATACTTTTCCATGACACCCGCTCCCATTTGATACTTCGAGTCTAGCACAAATGGTTACGTGCGTCAAGTGTTACATCACCAAATCGAAAAGTTGCCCCTACTCTTTTGCCCGCCGCCGGGCCAACTTCGTGACCCCCGCAACCCCAAAAGCACACCGGGCGTTCTATTGCATTTGGTAAGAATTTGGTATATGATTGCCCTATGACGACACAGGAAATGGTCAAGAAGCTCACAGCGAGGGGGGTGTCTTACATGGACATTGCCCACGCCGTCGGAGTGGAGACGCTGACGGTTCGGCGGTGGGAGTTGGGGACTCGCAAGCCCCAGGCGGAGCGAGCCGTCAAGGAAAAATTGGCGCGGATGCTGGCCCAATGCCAGCGCAACCAGAAGGCCGCGCCGACCCCATGAAAAAGCCCCGCTGGTTAGGCGGGGCCAGGAACAAGTGAGGAGGTCAAGCCGTGACTAATCTAGCACAATCCCAGAGCGCCCGCAAGCCCGACGCCTACCTGACCCACGCTGCCTTAGACCAGGCCATGTTTGACGCCGCGCAGTTGGCGGAACACGCCGACGCCGCCGCCGCGCAACTGAGCCGGGCCGGGCGGAACATGGACAGGGCGACGGTGGACAGGATGTGGGTCAGGCTGACCCACATCGCGCAGCAGGCCAGAGAGGACAAAGCGTTCCTGAAGCGCCTGACGGCGCAGTGGGCCGCCATCCTGGACGCCGAGGCAGCGGCGCGGCGGGGGGCGAAGTGATGGGACAGCCAAAATTGCCGGATTGTGGCATTGAAGCCTGGAACGCATGGCGCGTAGCAAACCCCCTGACGGGGGTCACGCTGACGGGGGCCAACCTGACGCGGGCCACGCTGATGGGGGCCAACCTGACGCGGGCCAACCTGACGCGGGCCAACCTGACGGGGGCCGACCTGACGGGGG
>C687J35021_10001037_pt1 | contig 21147 bp, 20 predicted proteins | sample RifCSPhighO2_12_FD_35021 | JGI IMG/M metagenome (IMG submission 35021)
TGGGCGAGGAAGTACGGCAGTAAGGTTCGCTCCAAGAAGAGAGGCAGGCGGAGGTGATAGAAATCTGGTTACCCTTTCCGCGCGGGCTATCGGTGAACGGGGCGCGGCGTGCGTCTCGGCAGACTCGGACGGGGCACGAGGCGGCGGACAGGGGGGAGGCGCGGGAGATATGCGCTCGTCTCTTGGGGCCTTCTACGGTTGCCGAGTTTGCGGGGGAGTTCGATTTGGAGTGTTGGGTGACGGTATATCCGCCGGATGCTCGGAAGCGGGACGTGTGGAACGTGCCGTTTGCGATGAAGGCGGCGATGGACGGGGTGTGTGAGGCTCTGGGGATAAACGACATCCGGCTAAATCCGGCGCATTTTTCACGGGGGGAAGTAGGGAAGCGTGGGCCGGGCGGATTACCGGGTGCGGTGCGGGTAGTCATAGAGAGGCATAGTGAAATTCATTCGACCTGACGCGGGCGAGTTGATTCACCTGGACACCATCGAGCGCATCTGGCGGGAGGCGGTTCAAGGCACGCAGTATTTACGGATTCGGCATGTGAGCGGGGCGATTGACGACTATCGGCTGACCGATGAAACGGCGCGGAAGATCATCAAGTATCTGCGCGGCTACCATTTTGTAGAGGATTTGGTGGAGAATTAATGAGTCTGGATTTGAGTGGGCTGGACGAGCATACCCTATTCGAAGAAGTCCTGAAGCTCACGCCGGCGGAGCGGTCGGCGGCCAAAGAGATGATGTTGGCCGAGAGCGCGCGCGGGGATGACGTGCAGGCGGTGTGCGACTTTGCCGAGTTGGTGTTCGGGCTGGTTCCGGCCGACCATCATCGGGCGTGGATTCGTGAGATTTTGGACAACAAGCGGGTAGTGGTGGTCGCCNCGCCGGAGAGCGCCAAGACGACGATTATCTCGATTGTGATGATGGCCTGGTGGATCGGGAAGCACCCGGAGACAACGAACCTGATTGTCTCCGCCGGGGAGGATTTGGCAATCAAGATTGCGCGGACGGTGGCCGTGACCATCGAGAAAAACCACAAGTGGCTGTTGGTGTTTCCAACGGTGAGGCCGGAACCGGGCGGGATGTGGTCGCGCGATGGGTACGACTGCTACGACACCGAACTGGCCCGGTCGGGCGAGTGGGCGCTCCGCACGGCGTCCAAGAAAGATCCGACGCTATCGAGCGGCGGGGTGGGCAGTTCGGCGGTGAACGGCAAGCGGGTGACGGGCCTGCTGTTGGGCGACGACCTGCACGACCGGGAAAGCAAGCGCAGTGATGCGGTCTGTCTGAACACGGTCGGGTTTGTCACGGACACCTTTATACCCCGTGCGACGGAAGACGCCCATATCTGTATCATTCAAACCCGCTGGAACCCAAAGGATGTCGTGGGCTATCTTTCGGGCAAGACGCTGTTCAAGATATTCGTTCACCCGGCGCTGAACGAGAAGGGCGATAGTTATTGGGCTGACCAATGGCCGCTTGAGCGGTTAGCCGAGCGGCGCGAAACGGTTGGAGAGGTGGACTTTCAGCTGGTCTACTTGTGCGACCCAAAGGCGGCTCAGGGCCGGACGTTGAAGCGCGACTGGCTGCACCCCTTCCCGTATATTTATATCAAGGGCGAGTTTGAGAGGTTCATCGGCGTGGACTTTGCCCAGCGGGTGCAGGAGTTGACCGGCGGCAAGACCCGCCTGCCTGACGAATACGCCCTGGCGGTGATTGTCAACACCAACCCGGTGCTGGTGGTCGAGGACGGGTTTGCCGACCGGGTGACGATGGGCGACGCCGAAGAGGTGTTCTTCCAGTGGGCGGCGATGAAGAATCCGGTTCGTTCGGCGGTGGAAACGAACAAGGAAGGCGTGGACTACTTCTCCAATCTGCTGAAACGGATGAACACGCGCGGCGGTCAGCGGTACGTGGTGATTCCGGTTCCGACCACGCGCAACAAGGCAACCCGGATGAACGAGATGGCTCCGTACTTTCAGTTCGGGAGCATGAAAATAAACAGCGAGCAGAACCCGTTCGTTGAGAAGTTCATCAACGAGTGGGTCGGCTTTGGGACGCCGGGCATTCAGGATAATACGCTGGACGCGGTGTACATGGCCTGGAAGATTACCAACTATCTCATTCCGCACGACACGCCCAAGACTGAAGCGGCGAAGGAGTTCGCCCGCCGCCAGGCGGAGCGGCATCCGATGCGGGTGATTGACAAGGTGTACTCGTGACAACTGACCCCGCCTCTACAAGGTTATATCCGGTGTATCATCCCAAATGTGGCGGCGTGGCATTCTATACCGTCCGAAAGTTAGAGACTGGAGATAGGTTGTCGTCCGAGGACGCAATTCTTGTAGACGGTTCGCGCCCCAAACCCCTCGAACCCGTTATTTGCTCGTCGTGCGGTGAACCGCCAGACTATCTGACCTACGACAAGCCGGAGCAGTGACCCGAATGGCAAAATCAGACACAGTGGACGACATCGGCAGTTTGCCCCAAAGCGGCGTCCCGGAGAGCGGTGACGACGTGCTGGACTTGCACCGCTTCGCCTCGTCGCTGTACGACGAGAGCAATGCCCGGATGGACGAAGTTGAGGAAGTCCTGATGGAGCGCTGGGAAATTCCAAAGGACGTGACCGACCAAGTGGGGGTGCGGGTGATGCAGCCGGTCAAGGGCCGGGCCATCATCGAACGCTTCCGGCAGATGCTCGACGTTGGCTCCGTCACCTTCCGCACAATGCCGCACAAAATCGGCGAGCGGGAGGACGAGATTTGTTCAAAGATCGAGCGGTGGGTGCAGGGTGCCGATCGGCGGATGAAACGCGAACGGAAATGTGACCACGACCGCGATGCGTTGTGGTGGTATCTCTTTCGCGGGCGGGCGGACATCGAAACCCGCTTTGACCCGACGGCCAAAGGCAATGGCCGCTTTCCAATTTGCGTCTACACCGACGACCCGCGCTACGTCTATCCCGTGCGCGGGCGGGACGGAATCATGTGGTACACAAAGGGCTACGATGTGTACGCCAGGGAACTGCGCGGCAAGTACAAGAAGAAGATTGAGGCGCTGGAAGGAACTGGGCCAAACGATTTGGTGTCGGTGGTCGAGTATTGGGATGATAAAATATACATGGCCGTCGTCGGCGGCGAAGACGAGGGCGCGGAGGTGCTGATGCGTAAGGCCCACCGCTACGGCTTTGTGCCTCTGGCCGAGGCCCGTTGTCTGGACACGCCGATGGACTCTGCGAAGTGGGCCAGCCATCCGGTGATTGGCCCGGTCATCGACCACCTGAAACAGGTGTATGCGCTGGCGTCCAAGATGGCGACCGGCGTCAACCTTTTCTATTACCCGATGCTGTTTGGCGTGTCGGCGTCCGGGCAGGCGATTGTCGTCGACCCGTATGCTCCCGGAGAGCCGCAGCAGATTGCGCCGGGCACGAAGTTGGAGCAGGTGAACATCCAGGTCAATCACCAGGCCCTGCAAATGCTGATGGGCTTCTATAACTCGGACATCAATTTGCTCACCCTTCCGGAGACGGCCTTTGGGCAGGAGCCGAAATCACTTGAAAGTGGTTTCGCCATTGCCCAGATTATGAATGCCGTTCAGAGCGCCATCAAGGACAAACTGCCGGAACTGGAGCGGGCGATGGGAGAGACGCGCGGAAACTACCTGCGGTTGTACAAACAGTTTGCCAGCGGGAGCGGCCTGGATTGGGCCGTTCCGGTGGATTACGAGAAGTAGATGGCGACCAAACTACTGACCTTGACCGAAGACGAAATTGGTGAACACTTCTGGATCGAAGCCCAGGTGTCTCCGAAACTGCCGCAGGACAAACTGATATTGTCGCAGATTGCCCAGGCGATGCGCGCCCCCGGCGCGGATGGCAAGCCGATGATGAGCGATCGCGACATTGCCCGCTTTGTGCTGGAGTATGCCTACCCCGACCAGATCGCCCGCAACGTCGAGTTGCAGATGTTCGAGTCCACTGACCCGGCCATCCAGCAGTTGAAGGCGGCGGCGATGGCCGAGAAGTGGAAGGACGCTAACAGGGAAACCGTGCGGATTGCGGAAAAAGCCCTCAACCCCGACCCGGACAAAGAGTTCGAGAAGATGAAAAAGGAACTCACTCCGGAGAGTTTCAAGGAGTTGGTGAACAACGCGGCTCAGGCCATGCACGAAGAAATGATGAGCGGCATGGCCCCCGACCAGTTCATGCAGGGCGCACTTGACCAGGGAGCGATGATGGCGAGTATGCAAGACCAGATGGGCCGCGTCCCGGCGACCGTCATGCCGCCTGCGGCGGGTGGCCCTGCGCCCGGCCCAGCCCCCGGCCCGCAACCGGGAGCGATGCCCGCGCAGATGATGATGGGCGGCGCTCAGGCTCAGACCGGGGTCAACCCGGCGGCGCAGATTGCTGAACAGACCCGGCGAACCGGGAAACCGAAACCTAAGAAACGCTAGGAGTAAAAACCATGACAGCCTACAATCCCCGACTCTCTGGCGGCGGTGAAAGCGCGGCGGTCGAGCGCCGTCGTCTCCCGCCCTATACCCAGCCCTCTCAACCCCCACCCCCAACGGGCGGCGGCGGGGGCGGCTACACCCCGCCCCAGCAAGGCCCTCAGCCCGGCGACTTCAACGAGGGGGGAAAAAGATTTGACCCGAACACAGGCCAGTGGCTTGACCCGCATTTCTTTTCCGACCTGGGCGGCGGCGGGGGCGGTGGACAACCGGGGGGCGGCGGAGCACCCTCACCGGCCGGAATTCCGGCACCGCCCGGCCAGTCGCCGATGACGCCCGGCGGCCCACTGGTACAGCCGCAAAGTCAATTCTCGCCCGGCGGGTACTCAGGAATCGAACTGCCCGAACAGTTGCTAGAATACATCCCGGAGAATTTGAGAAGTCAGTTTGCGGCTATGCTCCCGCAGTTCATGGGCCAGTATGGTTATCAAGGGTTGGGGAATGTTGGACGCTACGGCGAGCGGAGTTTTGGTCGGCCCGGCGGCGCGGGGCCGATTGGCTTCACGCCGGAACAATTCAACTTCTTCACCGACCCGACAATGCGGAGTTGGTTCCAGTGGTTGTTTGGTGAGCGTGGCTTTGCCCCGCGCGTCGGATTCCCCGGCCAACGGTAGTGCAACGGTAAGACGTGCCTGTAAAAATCAAGACGGGGCGAACTCAGAGCGCGGCAACGCCGCCCAAAGGGTCGTCTCCCATCACCCCCCCCGGCGGTTCGGCCCCGGCGGTGTCCCGGACGGCGCAGGGCGCGCCGACCACGCCTCAAGCGAGAGGTGGTTTCGCCCCGCCCCCGCCCAGATACTTTACTCCGACCCGACAAGTTTTTTCACCGGGAAGCGGCGGCCCCGCTCTGCCTGGGATTGCACCCCCGCCCCAGCCCGGGCCGACCCGGATACTTCCCCAGCCGCCCTCGGCTTCCTTTACAGCGGGCAGGCCAGTCCTGCCAGGACAAACTTTATTTGGCGCTCCGGCATCTTCGCTGAACGCTCCCAGCCTTTCGCTTACTTCGGGAAATCTGGCGGCTCCGCCCCCGCCCGGAGGAGAACAACGACCGAGTGGATTGCAAATGTTTTTTGAGCGTCTGTCTCAGAAAAACGAGCAACTCGAACAAAGTCAGAAACTCACCCCCGAATTTGGAAAGGCGGCGCTGACGGCGCTGTTACCCCCCGCCGCCGGAGCGATGCAGTTTGCCGAGGCGATGCAAGACCCGCAAAAGAAAGCGGACTTCCTGAACCTGACGGTGGCTCCGGCGCTGGCAAGAACGGGGCAGGCTTTTACGAATATCAACCAGCCCGTTACGGAAGAGGAGGCGCAGAAGAGCCAGGGCGCGCCGCCGCCAGCCGTTACAGCAGGCAGGGGTGGCGGGATTGCGAGCATGGCTTACGCTGGAGCGCAGAACGTCCCTAAACTGGTCGCCGGACAAGAGGCGTCCACCGGCAAACGAATTGAGCGGGCCATTGGGGAAATCCCATCCCTGTTCATCGACTACATCTCCGAGCCGTTCATGCAGACGACCGGGCGCGTGTTAGGTACTCTGGGGAACGTGAACGAAGACGCCCGGTCTGCCTACGACCAGGCATTTGTAGATCGTCTGACCCAGGCCGGAGTATCGCCGGAAGAGATTGAGCAGTACAAACAGATTTCTACTCAGGCCACAAGCCCGGTTGAAAAAGGACTGCTTGAACAGGCGTTCATTGCCGAACACGGAAATAACCCGGCCTGGAATGAGGCCAAAACAGAGGGGCAGAACGCCTGGCTGGAGGCGACCGTCACCGCCGATTGGGGCGAAGAGTTCATGGAAGGCCGGGCGGGGTTCTCCAAACTCCACCCGGTGATTCAGTTGGCCGCCGGAGTTCTGGCCGACCCGCTCGACGTGCTGGGTCAGATTGGGCGGAACGCGCGCTGGGCCGGGCAGGTGTCGGACATCTACAAGACCGAACTGCTGGCTTCCGCCGACACGCTCGACGATACCGCAAGGCTGGTGCAGAGCGGAAAGGCTTTCGAGACGAACGCCGTGACCAAGTTGGCTCAGGAAGTTCCGGGCCTGAAGACCCTCATCGCCCGCACGCCGGAAACCAACTCGTATCTTTTGGCGGCGGACTCGACCCGCACGCTTTCGGCCATTGTTTCCAACGGCAAGAACGCCGACGAGCAGATGGAGATATTTGGAATTGTCAATAAGTATGCCAATGGAGATTTGTCTTGGGTGGACGACGCGGCCAAGTATCCGGGCCTGTCCAGGCGCATCCTGTCTGACGCGGACGCGGCCAAGTACACCGGTTCAGCGTTCAAGGCCGGGGATGTCCTCTCGCCCATTGAAAGCCAGAGCGGGCAGAAGGCGGCGCTGGTGGTCAGGGAACTCTACCAGAACCCGCAGAACGAACGACTGCTGAAAGGATTCGTCAACCAGATTTCGCAGGGCTACGGGCCAAAGGCTACGCCCCAACAGGTCAAGGCGGCCAACGAAGCGGCGGCTCAGGTATTGCGTCTGTTCACCCGCGCCAGCGACACGGTGGCGGGAGTTGCGAAACCGGAAGGACTGGCGGCGGGTGGCGCGGTTGTGCAAAAGGCGCTGAAGGAGTATCAGGGCTTCATGGCCCAATACTTCCAACTGAACTCGATTGGTTTCCCAATCCGCAACGGGATGAGCAACCTCAGCGTCGGTTGGGCTGATGGCGTGCTCTCGCCCGGATATAATCAGAAGTTTTTTACCCAGGAGTACGGCGGCGCGCTGGGCACCCCGGAAGGACTGCGGCGCGGCGTCGGGGCGGGCTTTGAACAGATGAGCGGCATTCCGGGCCTGCTGGCAAAGAAGGGCGGCGCGCCGGGCAAGGCCGTTGCCGCCATCATGGATGCGCCCAAGACCCTGAACGCGAACGTCGAAAACTATTTTGCGGGCATGGCAATCAAGAAGGGCATTGACTTTGTATTTGACAACGCCTGGCGCAAGGCCAAAGACCTGCTCCCGACTCAGGTCAAAGCAAGCCTGATGAGCCAGGCTGGAAACGACGCGGCGACGGCGCTGGAGAATGCCGCGCGCGGCGCGTGGCGGGTTGACCAGATTGACGACGCGGCGAAGGTCATTAAAGGCAACGAAGCCTGGCGCATCCCCAGCCAGAAGTACACCGAACTCGTCGCGGAAAACCCGGAAGTGTGGCAGGCAATGCAGGCCGCAACGCCGGACGATTTCAAGACGGTTAGCCGGGAAATCGAACAGAAGTGGATTGAAGAGGCGACCGGCTACAAGCCCACCTTGCCGCCCAATGATGGATTTGAGAAACTTGTCCGGCAGAACCTATCCAGTTCACTCAAGGGAAGCAAACTTGACGAAGCGGTTCGTCTTGCGGTGGACGCCAGAGAAACACGCCGCCTACCGAAGGAACTCTCCCAGGTCTGGGCCGACCACGACATTCGCCTTTTGCCGAAGCAATCTCAACAGGAATGGCTTACGAAATTCAACGACTTGAAACAGGTGGTCAACGGGAAGTCTCAGGAAGTTGCCGCGACTGCCTTTGCCACGCAGTTGCGGGCCACCGAAGAGGGCTGGGACGCCGCGCCGCTCATCAACGACCTGTGGAGCGATCATTTCAAGTGGGAAACGGAGCAGTGGCACATGCTTCGCGAAAGCCTGCCTCTGGCCGACGACATCGCCGTGCCGGACGACGTGGCGCGGACGGTGGCGGCGGAGTTGTCGCCCATTGAGGCCAAGATAAAGAGGGCCGAAACAATCCGGGCCAACGCCACACCGGAAGAACTGGCGGCGATGAAGGGCCTGTCACAACAAGAAGCGGTGGCGGTCAAAAACATTGCTCGAACGCCCCGAAACAATCTGCCCGAAGTTCTGAATCAGGAGATTGAATATCTATCAAGGCGGCTCGCCGATGACCTGACCAGCGGCGAAGCGCCTCACATTATCAAGACGGAAACAGGGTACATCCGCACGCCTTCCACAAACCCGCAGTGGTTTCAGGATTTGGCCTCTGAGTACAAGACCACAAAGGCGAAGGTATTTGAGGCTTTGGAAAAGATACAGATAGACCAGGGACAGGACAAGGGCAAACTCGTCGAGCGAATCAAGCGCATCATGGTGGAAATGATGCAGAAGGTTGACCCGTTCACCGGTGAACCACCAAACCCGGAAGTGTTGCGCTTGCTTACGGCCCAGGCCGATGAAGCGGGCCAGGCGGCCAGGTCATTAGAACTCAGGGAACTCGAAGAAGGCATCCTGAAGCGAACGGGCGATCAGCGCATTACTCCCGCCTCCCCCGACGCCCCGCCCGACCCGCAGTTGCAAACCGTTCTACGCCTGCCCGACCGGGTGCGAGACCTGCGTAATCTGCGGAAGGAAACATTGCTCAATTGGGGAACCAAGTACGATGGACTGACGCCGGAAGGCGTGAAGGCGGTTGACACAGCGGCGGCGTCCCTGAAAGGGCAGTTGGCCGAAGTGCGAAACGTGGGCGAGAAGTTCGGCACGATTCTCCGCGACGGCGCATATTTCAACTATTCCGACAAGCGAAATTTTGACTCCGTGCTGTCGATGGGCTACGCTTATCCATACTGGTACACCCGCCAGATGGCACAGACCGCGCGGCGCGCAATCCAGAACCCGCACTTCGTCATGGCGATGAACATGGCCCACGATAAAATCGTGGAGTTGAGCGAGAGTCAGGATGTACCGGACTGGCTCAAAGACAACTTGAACGTCCGTACCGAGGGCGGCGGCCTGCTTTCGTTCCCCATCTTCAACCAGTTCGACCCGACTTCCTCATTCTGGCGCGAAGACTTCAAAGACCCGGTGCAGGCTCAAGACCCGGCCGGGAAGGTCTATCAGACGATGGCCGAGTTTGGCCCCGGCTCGCCGCATACGGCCATCCCGCACATTTTGGGGATGCTGGCCTACAAGCAATACGAATCAACCGGCGACGAGAAGTATGCCGACCTTGCCCATTCCTACGCTTCCCGGTTTGGCCTGACCAGCACGCTCGTCGAGAGCGCGACCGGGTTTGCCCCGGAAACGCTTGTATCGCCCGTGCTGGGGCAATATAACCTGCTTTCGGTGGACACGCCCAACGGTAAGATGTTTGTCGGCACGAAGTACGACAAGAATGCCATCGTCCGCGAACTCGCCAACATGCTCGACCAGGGCATTATCACTTCCCCGGAGCAGTATCAGGAAGTACTGAACCTGGTGAACGCTCCCTACGATAAGCGCTACCGGGACGACCCGGCCTACGCCCAGGCGTGGGAGATTTACCGGCAGGCGGTCGAGCGCAAGCGGCAGAACGGTATCTGGACACAGACCGAAGACGGGCTGGGGATTCCCGGCCCGGTGCTGCTGTCGTGGGGAATTGGCCCGACCGGACGCTACCGGACAAAAGTTGACATGGAGATTATTGAATCCCAAGAGGGCTACAACCAACTCCGCCAACAAAAGGATACGCTCGACCCGGACGCCTACCGCGAGGCGGTGCGCGAATTCTGGACAAGCGCGGACAACGCCCAATACGCGCTGTACTCGTTCGGCAAGTCATCTGGCGCTGAACAGGACGAGTCCTACGCCTGGAGCGTGATGTCCAGAGTCGGCAAGGGCCGGGTAGACAACGCCTTTCTGGAAGCGGCCAACATGGACGCCGATTTACTAGGCGAGTTCTACGACGCCAAAGGCATCCCGCCCAATTGGTCAAAGGCCGAGTACGACACGTTTATGACTTCCATTCAGACGTTGGGGGCGACCCTGGCCCTGCCGGATGCGGCCACCGCCGCCGAGTGGAAACTCGCCAGCGAACGCTACAAGGAAAAAGAGAAGTTCCTCGAAGGCCAGTTTGACGAAACGACCCGCGAACTGTACGACACCTACCGATTTGGCGGGGTTGACCAGAAGGAGTTTCTCGCCAAACACCCGGACTTGCAGGCGGTCATCGATTCCGATTTGCAATTCCTGATGAACGACGAAGTGAACGGGCAAAAGATTCTCTCCGCCTACTACGCCAGCGAGAAGGTGATCGAGAAGTATTATTGGACGCAGTTCAACGCCGAACACGAAAAGCCAAAACTTGTTTATGAGCAATACCTGGCCGGACTGGAAGCGGGCAAGATTGACCCGGTGGCTAAGGAGTGGGCCAAAGACTTCTACAAAGAGAACAAGGAAGTTATTGACCAGTACCGCAAGGACAAGAAAGAATTTTCAGCGGGGATGGCCGACCAGATTGCCGATTACCAATTGACATTGCCGGACGTGAAAGAGCCGCAGCTGCGCGAAGATATGGCCGGGGGCGACAAGTTCACCGCTGAACTGGAAACGGCTAAAGCCGAACTGTCCGCCGAGGGGCAGATGGAAGGGGCAGAACCGCAGACGAGCGCCGAGAAGTTAGCCGAAGCCGCCATTGAAAAGTATCGCACGCAGTACGAAGAAGAGCAGAAGTTGGAGACGGCCAAGAACAGTTACTTGACCGGGGAGAACCGGAACAACTACGAAACGCTCCTGCACGAGGAGATATTTTCTCAGGCCGGGTTTGACCCGGACGGGGCGCTGGACAGGTTCTACGCTACTCACCCGGACGGCTGGAACGTGTATCCGACCTACGACTCGCAGGGCGAACTTTTGCAGTACATGGGCGAGGCCAAGATGCTGCGCGAAGCCATCCTGACCGACACCGGAAACCACTGGACGCAAGTGCTGGCTTACGTGCGAACATTGTCGCCCGAAGACATGGCCCAATTGAAATTCAGCATCCCGGATATTGAGTGGGTGGCGGCGCACGCCTCGCAGTGGGACGACGGCCCCAGCGAAGCGGCGCGGGCCGATGTCGTCGGGGTAAACGTGAAGTTCAATCACGATGGGACGATTACGATTGCCCGGATGAGCAACAAGGAATACTTTGGGCAGAGCGACCCCGGCGAAGGCTACACGGGCGCGGGCGGGCTATCGGGCGGCGGAACCGGCGGCGCTCCGCCTCAGGAACGGTATTACNCCCCCCGGCCCAGCGGTGGGCGCAGGCGGCGCGGAACTTCGGGTGGGAGTGGCGGCCAGCAATACACGACGCCGGGCGGGGCGGCTCAGGCTGGGCCGCAGGAGTGGGAGTCGTTTGCTCAGTCTATGAGCGGGCGGAGCGACTTGCTTGTGCAGTTGCAGGACTTTTTATCGCTATCGGATTACGAGGGCCAGTCGCTTCTCTCGCGTTACCCGGATTTGGCCCTGTACATCTCGCAATTGTCGCCGGAGCAACTTTCCCGGCTCAGGCAGTCGTATCTGTCTTGGGCGCAAGCCAACGGGCGGCTGGGCGAGAATCAAGCGCGGCGGCAGGGCGTGGCCTCGTCACGGGTTGCCATGTCGCCGACTCTGCGCGTCTACGGGCGGCGGAGTGGAAGGGCCGGACTCGTTGGATAAATCAACCCCAAGTCTCCCGGTGGGCGTGTCCTACGTCAAGCCGGACATAGAGAAAATGGATTTGAAGATGTGGGAAGCCAAGTTGATTCGTAGGCTTCGCCAATTACAAAATGGCGGCGCGAGGTTGGTGATCGTAGATTTTCAGGAGCACGGCCTGTCTCTATATACTGCCGGAAAAGGCGAACGTCTCGGAGCGGTGTTTGACGAAACGTAAAACTAGCGTAGAATACGATAACAACTGAACAACGCCCCGGCACACCACCGGGAGCGCAGGCCAGACCCAACGACACTCGCCTGCTGGATGTTGAAAAGCATTCAGCGGGCGATTTTTTATTACGAAAGGAATTACGATGGACGAGACGAAACCGGTTGAAACTGGCGCGCAGGAGACGGCGGCCCCGGCACTAACTCCGGCGGCCCCCCCACCTTCTACCCCCGCCCCGTCAACCCCGCCTTTGGCGGGGCATACGCCGGGCGAGCAAGCGCCACAAGCGACCACCCCCTCTCAGCCTGACTTTGAAACCCGCCTGCAAGCCGAAGTCGCACGTAAACAGCGCGATTGGCAGGCCGCGAAGGACAGGGAGATTGCGCGAGTTCATCAGCAGTATCAGGCCCAACTCAACAAGACCGTTTCCAAGACCAAAGAAGTCTTGACGAACGCGGGCGTGCGCGATGCGGACGCCTACGAACGCCAGATGGTCAACGAGATGGAACTGGAAGAGTACCGGGCCTACAAGCAGCAGGCCGCCGCTCAGAGCGCCACGTTCGACTACGGAACCGGCATCTTGAAGGACATTGCCGCCCGCTACGAAGTGGAACTGGACGAGAAAGACCCGGCCCTGTGGGTTCCGGCGAACTCGTGGGAAGAGTTCACCGAACGGGCGCGGAAGGCGGCCCAGGAGAAGGTGCGGGCCAAACGGGAAGCGGAGCGCCAGGCGGAAGAGGAAGCCAAACGCAAAGCGGTGGACAGCCGCATTGCGTCCGGCAACCTGGATACGCTGGGCGTGACGCCGGCCGGGGCCAGCACGCAAGACGAGTTCGCCAACTATTCGCCGAAGGACGCCGGTAAGTTGTGGGAGATCGGCAACCGGAGGACGAAGGGGGCCAAGACTCGTCGCTAACGGCGGAGACACCGCCAAAGGATCATAAGAGATGGCTATAACCCTCTCTGACTATTTTAAACAATCCAAAGATCCGATTCACAAGGCTTTCATCGCGGACTTGCTTCGCTACAGTCCGATCATGGGTGAAATTCCTTTTGTGTCGATTCCCGGATTGCAAGTCAGCGCCACTCGCTGGCAAACCCTGCCCTCGGGCGCGTTCCGTTCCATCGGGGCGGGCTACACCGAAGGCACGGGCACGACCGAGAACATCGAAGAGTCCCTGTACGCGCTGGGCGGCGACGTGCAGGTGGATCGCCTGCTCACCATTGCGACCAACGTCTACGAAGACCCGCTGGTGACGCAGCTCAAAATGAAAGCTAAAGCGATCGCGTTCGAATTCAACCGGGCTGTCATCGCCGGTTCGCACGCGGTAGACCCGGACGAACTGGAAGGGTTGACGGTGCGCGTGTCCAACATGCCGACCCGCCAGACCATCCACCTGGACTCGAACCAGGCCGGCACGGGCGACTCGCTGAAAGTGCTGGCTTCGACGGCGAACACGCACACCTTTTTGGACGGCCTGCATCAGGCCATCAAGTACGTGGATGGCGCAACCCACATGCTGATGAACGAAACGACCCTGCTTCGCTTCGAATGGGCCTTGCGCCGGGCTTCACCGGCCCTGCTCAGCACCGCCGAAGACGCTTTCGGGCGGACGATCACAACCTTCAAGGGCTTGAAGATGATGGACGTGGGCTTGCAGCGCGATAAGTCCACTGAGATCATCACCCTCACCGAAAACCCCGGCGACGGCGGCAACGACGCCACCAGCATCTACGTGGCGCGAATCGACACCGACGACGACGGCCTGCATGGGTTGCAGTTGGAAGGCACCTCGCCCGAACCCTACGACCCGCTCAACGGCGGGGAGCAGGAAGCGCAGCCGACAAAACTCCGCCGGATTGATTGGGCGGTGGGGCTGATGAACGTGTCCAACTACTGCATCGCTCGTGTTCGCGGCTTCCGTATGGCGGCCTCTTAGGAGCATAGGCCATGCGAGACAATAATCTTCGTTTCAGTGACAACGCGACCATTTCGGCGGGAACGTACTCGTCGATTTTGGACATCAGCAAATGGGCGGGCAAAGGCGTCTGGGTTGAACTGGTCATCACGGGCGGGTCGGGGGCGGCCACCGCGCCGCAATTGACCGCGACCGTGCAGTACAGCGACTCGGCCACCTTTGCCACAACGGACGAGTTGGGGCCAACCCTGGTGAAGGAGCAGACCGCCATCACCACCGCTGGCGTTCGGGCGTCAAAGTTGTGCCAGTCCAAGCGGCGCTACGCCCGGATTCAGTACAGCGTGTTTGGAACATCGCCGTGCTTCACCGGCGTGTTTGCCCATATCACCAGCGGCCCACAGCGCGACGACGTGGCGAACGTCAACACGGTGTAACCGATGCTTGACAGCCAACTGCTCTTTACCAGTAACGGAGAAGTCTCGGCGGGCACGTACTCGTCGATTCTGGATATTGGTAAGTGGGCGGCGAAAGGGGTCTGGGTCGAGATTGTTCATACCGGAGTGGTCGGCGGCTCCCCGCAGACCGGGGCGCAGTTGACAGCGACGATTGAATACTCCGACTCAGCCACCTTTGCCACAGTCGATGATGTTGGCCCCCGACTGGTAGGCGCGCAGAACACCGCCCTGTTTCGGGTATCGAAACTGTGCCAGTCGAAGCGGCGCTATGCGCGGCTCCAATACTCGGTGACAGGCACTTCGCCGTGCTTCACGGGTATTTACGCGCACATCACCAGTGGGCCGCAGCGCGACGACGTAGCCGGAGTCAATTCGGCCTAGAGAAAGGACTTGGGGGGCGGAAGAAATTCCGCCCCCTGGTTATGAGCATCCTGATAGGTGTGCCGCACATCGCCCCGCTCGATGGCAGTGTGGTCGATGCGTTATGCGCTGTTTGCGCCCGGCATGGCGCGGGCGTGGAAGTCAGGCGGATGCCCCAGCGTCCGGTGGACGACGCCCGCAATCGGCTGGCGCTCGAACTTCTCAAAAGCCGTCACAGTCATATCCTGTATTGGGACGCCGACATGCGGCCATTAGCCTCCGGGCTGGAGCGCCTGCTTGCGCGGGATAAGGACATCGTGAGCGGGCTGGCCTTTGGGCGATCTGCCCCGCACTGGCCGGTGTCGCTGGTGGAGAAGCGCGGCGACCGCTATCTGGTGGACGTGGACGAAACCCACGAGTTTCTTTTGCGCTACCGGAGTCTGTGGCCGACGATGTACTTCAAAGGCGCGGCCCTGCCCGCCGACGACCCGGACGTGTTGGTGGATAGGGCGGCGGTCGGGTTTGCCTTCACCCTGGTTCGGCGGGAAGTGTTCGAGAAGGCTCACCCGGACTGGAAAGCGCAGGAACTCCCGGTCTGGTTCAAGACTGAGGACGGTGTGACCGGGGAAGATGTTCACTTCTGCGAGCGGGTGAAGGAGAAAGGGGTGGAGATGTGGCTTGACCGGAGCGTAGTCGTCGGTCACGGCTACGGCGACCAGCACATTGGCCCGATGGCCTGGCTGGGTTTCATGGCTTACGCGAAATCGCTCCCGTATGAGGAGTTTAGAACAGTCAGCCAATTGGGGCTGGCTTAGAAAGAAGGAACCATGTCACGTTATTTAGTCCATTCCAAGCACCCGAAGTTTTCCGGCAGGCTGTGCGGAGTCCGTTTCAAAGATGGCCGGGCCATCGTCGATGAGTACACCATCGACGCGAGTCTGGGCTGGACGGTTGAGGAAATCGTCAAGCAGATGCAGGGCGAGTTTCAATGCACCGTTGCCCCGATTGGCGCGGACGTGGTGGTTGAAGAACTTGAAGGCGATACTCCAGCCCCGAAGCCCAATAAGAGCCATAAGAAAAAGGCCGGGGATAAACTGCCGACAAAAATCTTTGACCCGGTAGAAAACCCGTAGGAGACATCCATGTCAGATGCTACCCTGTACACCACCAGCAACCCAACCGCGCTCAGCACGATTGGCGACAAGCCGCTCATCACCCCGATTCGCGCGGTGCTGACCGCGACGTTCTGGAGGCCGAACAATACCACGACCTACGCCGCGAACGACATCGTTTCCGACAGCGCCAGCCAGTTGATTTTCAACAATGCGGCCATCCAGAACGGCGGGAGCGGGATTATCCGCCAGGCCTCGTTGATTGACAACGCCTACGTCGCCGCCCTGCTCGGCGCGTTTGAGTTGGCCCTGTTCACGGCGGCGGTTGCGATTCAGACCGACAACGGGCTGGCCGCCTTCACCGACGCCGAGATGCTGACCTGGGTCGGTAACATCTCGTTTGGTAATTCGTTCATCACCAACACCGGCACGGGTGCGGCGGGCAGCGTTGGCTTCCTGGCGAAGAATGTTGACCTGGAGTACGTCTGCGCCTCGGCGGACACGCGGTTGTTTGGGCTGCTGATGGCTCGCAACGCTTACGTCCCGGTCGGCCAGGAGCGGTTTGACCTCTCGCTCTTCGTTCAGCGGTTCTCGTAATGGACGAGTTGTTCCGGCCCGGTTTGAGAAGCCGCCGCTACTCCGAAGCGATTCTGGAACTCTTCGGCCAGAGCCTCGTCGGGTACTGGCCGCTGTGGGAAGCGCCCAAGGCTCAGGCGGTGGACATTGGGCCAAAGAAACTTCACGGCGCGCACACGGCGGTCACTGCCGCGCCGGGAATGGGCGACGGCAACTTTGCCGGAAGTTACGACGCCTCGACTTCGTTCACCAACGTCTTCTCGGCGGCGCTGGCGACGGCGTTCAATCCGTCTGCGCTTACACTTTTGGGCTGGGTAAATTTTCCATCCGGGGTATTTACGGATGGAATTATCCGGCACGTAATCTCATTCGCGGCAGATGCCAGTAATTTTGTAAGGCTTAGGAAATCAAGCACAAACAACGTTTTTAATTTCCAGCATACAGCCGGGGGTACAGCCGACTTCGTAAATCCTGTTGCGTTCGCTGTTGATACCTGGGTTCATTTGGCAATGACGATTGATATTGCCGCAGACCAGATGAAGGCTTATATCAACGCTGCTCAAACCGGAACAACTCAAACCGGTTTGGGGGTGTGGTCGGGTTCTCTGGCATCAACTTTGTGCTGTATCGGTTCGCTAAACACTACTCCGGCTCAAACGGTTAGCGGGAAGTTGGCTCACTGGGCTTTGCTCAACCGCGCCGCGATCGCTGGCGAGATGGCGGAAGCGTATCGGCTGGGGGTGAACTCGTGAACCCGCTTCTTGTCCTGGCGCTCGTTTTCTTCCAAACCATCCCGGTTGCCAATCAGGTGAAGGTCGGCGCGGACTTCACCGCCCCGGTGGTGGTCGGGACCTGGCTGGATGAACTGCCGGACAGCCCGGACGAAGTTCTGCGGGTAGGGTTTCTCGACACCGTTGGCATCATGGCGCACAACGGGCTGGCCGGGACAGAGTTTCACGACTTCCGGCGCGGCGAGAGCGTGTGGCTGACGGACGCCGAAGGGAATACGCGCAAGTTCATTTTGACGCGGAGCATGACAGACTCGGCTCGGATGCGCCCGTATCGGCTCACGGTGTACGACATCGTGTTCATCACCTGCGCCGATAACAGCGGTGAGCGATTGCTGATTTGGATTGGGATGGAAACCGATAATTAGAAAGGCAAACCATGTCAGTCACCGGACAACAGGTTATTAACCAGCTGGACGATGTTTTTGACGACGCCGGCAACGGCAAATGGACGGCGGCCCGCAAGTTGGGGTTTGTCAACGCCGCCATTGACGCCGCCTTTGGGTACGGCATCAAGGACAAGCGGATTGACTCAACCGTCACCCTGGCGAGCGGTACGTTCGAGTACAGTCCAACGGCCACGCCGGAACTGGAAGACGGGTACGCCGCCGCCTACGTCACGCCGCTGTCAACGGCGGTCGAGCCGAAAGTCAGACTACACCGGGTCTGGCAGAGGTTGAGCGTGGCGACGTGGACGGTGTTACTGCCAAACGAAACAGTGTCTAAGTACGACGGCAAGACCTTGCACCTGCACTACAATAGCCGGGTGGCGCGCATTGCGGCGGCGGCGGACTCGATAGAGCTGCCGATGGATTACCTTTGGCAATACGCGGCCTTAATTGCCTGCACTGCTGGATCGGCGTCGGGGGCAAACTTCAACGCTCGACCGTTCGAGTCTCTCATTCCGGTCTGGATGCAAAACGTGACGCGGCTCGCCGCCGCCTCACAAAGGGGGTTCATCACCAAACTGCCGGTGGTTTACGAGAGCGGGCGCACGGCGCACGTTGACCCGAACGCGGGGGTGTACCGTGTCTAACCCCGCTCGCATCGATGAAAGCCATATGAAGCGAGCGGGGTCTAAGGTGACCGCCTACGTTCAGGTCTACGAACTAGTCACGGCAATTTCCGGGCATCTGCATCCGGGGCAGGAAAATCTTCTTTTTGACCTGGCCTCACTCACCCCCGACCCGTGCCACATTTTAGAAGTGGGGTCGCACAAGGGCCGCTCGACGGCGGCGATTGGGCTGGCCTGCCGGGGAACCGGGCGGCATCTCCACACCATTGATACCTTCCGGGGAAAGACCGATGACACCGACGTTCAGGGGGATGAGTTCTACCTGGCCGAGTTCCTGAAAAACATGGACACCTGCGGTCTGGTGGGAACGGTCACACCCCTGATTGGATTTTCAAGCGAATACTGGTCGCAGTGGGACAAGCCAATTCACATGCTCTTTCTGGACGGCGGGCATCAGTACAAGGACGTGAAAGGCGACTACAACGCCTTCTTTCCCTGGCTTGTGCCGGGCGGGTTCCTGGTGATGCACGACGTATGGGGACACGGCGGCGGGCGCGACACCGAACAGGTCTGGCACGAAGCACTGCCGGACATCGAGGACATCCACATTTACCACAACATCTCCTGGGGAACCAAGCTGAAAGAAGATCCACAAGATGAGTAACCTGCCTGAACTTACGGTTTGCCTTACCGCCTGCGGACGGCCCTGGTATTCGGTGTTGACGCTGGGCGCGCTGTTGAACAAGGTTCACTATGGCGGCGCAAAGAAGTTTCACATTGCAAACGGGGTGGACGACAACGCCGAGGAGATGGCCCACCTGGAAGAGATTCTGGCCGGGCAGAACTACTCCATCAGCCGGACTAACAACCTGAGCGCGATGATGAATTCGTGCGCGGAGGTGGGCGGGGAGACCTGGCTGGTGGTTTTGGACGATTTTGTTCCGCGCCGATTTGACATCACCTCGGACGTGAGTTTCCTGGTCAATCACGAACACGTTGGCGCGGTTCGGATGGGGAGGCTGGCTTTTTGGGAACACGGGCCGGACGAAGAGGTCTGGGCGCGGCTGTGGATGCAGGGCGGACAGCACTGGTGGGTATTCGACAAGCACCGCACCAATCACCCATACATCTCGGCCTTGAATGCCTGTTTGTATCATCGCCGGTATTGGGAGGCTTACGGAAATCTGCCGGACGTGGCCCCGGACAATCCGGGCGAGGCCGAAGTGGAACTGGCAAAACAATTCAACGCCAACCCGGACGGGCCAGCGGTAGCCGTGCCGATGCGGTTCGGGCAAAACGGCGGAGCGGATTTCTTTGAACCGTTCTGGCAGTTACCCAGTTGGCGGACAAACCGATATGCCGCGACGGGCGGCGGAAGGCGGATGTAATGGAATACCGGGTGAGTTTGGCCTGCATCAACACCCCCCACGAGTCGCGGGTGCATGTGGACGAGTGCCTGGAACGTGGCGCGGTGGGCCAGTCCATCTATGTAGAGAAGTTCGAAGCGGCCGTGGCGCAGTACACCGGCGCTAGATACTGCATTGCCGTTTGCAACGGGACGCTGGCCGATGCGGTCGCAATGGCGGCCCTGGCCGACGCCTACAGCCTGAGGCGGGTGGTCATCCCGGCCCTGACGTTTGTCGCGCAGGCCAACGCCGCCCGGTACAGTGGGCTGGAAGTAGTCTGGTGTGACGTGTCGCCCAACTGGACGCTGGACTGGTCAAGAGCGGAACTCCTGGGCGAAGCAATGGTGTGTTACGCCGACCTGATGGGCCGGATGCGGCCCATCCCATTGGGGCCGCGCGTGGTTGAGGATGCGTGTGAGGCGTTCGGCTCGGAACTTAACGGGGTCAAGGCTGGCCGGTTTGGGATGTTGGGCACGTTCTCGTTTTTTGTGTCGCACACGATCACGACCGGCGAGGGCGGCGCAATCATCACCGACGACGACGACCTGGCATTTTTGTGCCGGAGCATCCGGTCGCACGGGCGGGCAAGCGAAACCCAGCCGTTTGAGAAGTTCAAGTTTCCGCTTCCGGGCTTCAACGCCAAGATGAGCGGCCTGACTGCGGCCTACGGCCTGGGGGTCATGGCCCACATTGCCGAGTACGTCGAGCGGCGTCATCGCAACTGGCAGAGAATGAACCGGGCGCTGGGCGGGCGGTTTCGCACCCTGCCCGAAGAGAAGGTAGTGCCTCACGGATACCCAATCGGGTTTGACGGCGAGAAGACGCGGGACAGGGCGATGAGCCGCCTGTTGTCGTTGGGCGTGGAGTGCCGGAAGTTCTTCTCCTGTCTGCCGACGATGGAGCGGGCCTGGGCGGAAAGCGGCCATCAGCGGGGCGACTTCCCAAACGCGGAGGCCATCGCCGACCGGTACTTGTATGTGCCCTGTCATCAGGAGATGAGCGAGGCCGACGTTGACTTTGTGGCCGACTCCGTTCTGGCCCAGAGCGGGTTGGTGAACGATTATCTCGCCGAAATAGAAGGGATAGGAAAATGAAAGTGCTGGTGACGGGCGGCGCGGGCTTCATCGGGTCGCACACGGTTGATTTGCTGATTGACCGGGGGCACAAGGTCGTTGTGGTAGATAACCTGTCCAGCGGGCGGCAGGCGAACGTCAACGAGAAGGCGAAACTGTACAAGATTGACATTGGAAGGCTGGACTCCCTGCGTATCCCCTTTGGGCAATTCGAGCCGGAAGCAGTCTTGCACCTGGCGGCCCAGCCTAGTTTGAGGTATTCGCTGGACTATCCGGGTGAGGACGCGGCCATAAATATCATTGGGACGCTGAACGTAATTGAGGCGTGTCGGGAGTTTTCTG
>C687J35021_10001038_pt1 | contig 21127 bp, 23 predicted proteins | sample RifCSPhighO2_12_FD_35021 | JGI IMG/M metagenome (IMG submission 35021)
CTTGCCGCCGCAAAGCGGCTCCGGCCGCCGCTGGACATGAAGCCCAGCTCCGAGCCGCCACCCTCACCCTTACTCGCTTAGGAAGCCATGCTGAACAATCATCCGTGGCGCAACGGCGTTATCATCGCCGCGCTGTTTTTCTTCCTGGTGCTGGCCATAAACGCCCTCACCTCCATTGCCAAGGGCGCCGAACCAGCCGTGCCGTGGCCCGGTAACGAGGCCGTCGCTGGCGAGTACCGTGTAAATAGCCTGGAACCCGCCTCGTTGCTCGAATATTATGTTCTTTCGGCCCAAGTTTTCGGGTATATTGTTTTTCCCGTTGCCCCCGATGCGGCTGTTACCGCGACCACCGAATGCAAAGCGCGTTTTGGCGCTGTTTCGCAAGCAGTTGCTGGCTATATGCAAGCCGATGGCCGCAGTGGTTGGATTTGCACGGCGTTCCCAACCGACGAAGCCGCCCACGAAACGGCGAACTATTTGTCCATTGTTCTCGGCGTTCCCGTTCGATTCGATCACCGCGAGGGAGCGCTTTTGGTTTTCAAATTCGGCGCCTCCATATGACAGTCATCATCGAAACCACCGCCATGCCACCCAGTGGTGAAACGTTCCTCATCGTCGGCTACTCGGGCAGCGGCAAAACGACCCTCGGCTTAACTCTGCCCAAGCCGGCGTTGTTCATTTTCTTCGACCCCTCCGGCGCCGGAGGGGTACGTGGATTCAGGGGTGTTTCGTATGTGGAGTTTCTTTCCGACGAAACCGGCATCATGCCCGTTGGCGGCATTTCGTCTAAGCGCAAGGACGGCGCCGGAACCCGGGCGCCGTCACTCCCGAGCGAAATCAAGTTCAGCCCCAAAACCTACCTCAATTTCATTGCGTGGTGGAACGAAATGGCAAAAAGTCGAGCCCTGCTCAACTTCGCCAGCATCGTTCTAGACTCGACCTCGTTCCTGGAAGCCGCGATTTACGACTGGGTTATGACTGAACGCGGGCTGTGGGGCAATGAGCCAGGAACCGGCGAGTACATGCAGTTCCGCGATAACGTGATGATGGTCGCCCGGAACGTCACGGCCATCCGCCGGCACGGTGTTCATGTGATGTTCACAACCCACATCCGCGACAAGACCGATCAGGCTGGAAACGTCGTCGGCCGGGTGCTCAAACTCTATGGCTCAAGCCGCGAAGATCTTCCTGGCGTGTTTGGGAATCTCTTCGTTGCGGAGTTCGTTCGGGGCCGGGGAGTGGGAGACGCGGTAACGGGTGCGCGTTACCTCCTGCGCACCCAACCCGACTCAGACCTTCGGCTCGGTAAAACGTCGCAAAAGCGCTTCGCCTTGCCCCACGAAATCGACGTGACGGTGACAGACTGGGATCGGCCCGAAGCGGGCGGGCTTGGAAAGCTCATTGCCGACATTCAAAACAACGCGCTTGAAGTAGCGAAGGACGAATAAAGTCGGCCCGTCGGTTGGTCGAGCGCTTCATGGCGTTGTCGTCGATTGCCCGCCATTGCTTGAGGATCAGTCTTGGATCGCGATACACTGGAAATCCTCCGAATGCTCCGCGAATCGGCGCGTCGGGCTTCAATGGAGCCGCCAAGCCGAAAGCGCGAAGTTCGGGCCGAAATCGACGCCGCAATGGCGCACTTTGCCGGCCCGATAATGCAGCTCCCAAGTCAATCAGCCGTCGCCCGGGAAACCGTGCGGCCGAGGCGGTCGTTGGCTGGCGACGATAACTCACTACCCGATGAGCTCGACTTGGGAGTCTTGCCACTCTTGGTTCGCCACGAACGGGTGAAGTCAGCCACCCAAGCCATGGACTCCAATGGATGAGATCTTCCTTTATATCTTTGCCGGGTGGGGGGGCCTTTTTGTTGTGGGGGTTGCTCTTTATCTTCTGGCCTACCTTGCTCCTTGGGGGATCAGTGCTCGACGATCAGCGCGCCGCCATTCTCTCCGCAATCCGAGTCGTCGAAAGCTCTGACGGCCGGGATTGCCATCAAGGTCGCACGGGCGAGCTGACGTGCTATCAAATCAAGCCGGCCACGGCGCGGCTGGTAAAGTGCGACGCCGGGTGGACTGAAAGCGACGCCGCCGCCGCAAAGTGCGCCGGGCGCGTCCTTGACTTTGCGGCGAACTTTTGCTACCGTAAAGACATTTACGGCTTGCTTCGATTTTACAACCGAGGCAAGTGTATGCGGTTTGCAGTTCGACCGCAAGGCTATGAACTAAGCGTGGCTTGGCTTAGGCTGCGTTTTTTAATCGAGGCAAGATGAAATACGAGATTTACGAAAAAGCACAGGCGCTCAAACCCCAGGAACCAACCGTTCGGCTTCGGCTGACGGCAGTCGGCAAAGAGGTTTTACTTTCGGTGGTTGATTCCGTCGGGCGCACCGTGATGGACGGGGCGCTAATTGTCTTTGAGCCCGATGGTTCGTTCTGCTTGCTGCCGGCAGTTGATCCGGGGCTTGGTTTGTTGCTGACCGAGTCTGGCAGGCTGGTTGAGAAACGTCCTGCGCCGCCCGCTGTGATCCCTGCCGCTGTGAACTCTGTTTTCCCCCTTGACATCTAACACTCATCGGGTTAAGATTAATTTGTCGGTACACTCCAACGGAGGCAAAATGAAATATCGAGTCTATCAGCCCACCGCCGCACCCCCTGAGCCGACTGTTTGGTTTAAACTCACTCAGGGAGGGGGGGTGGATCGCGTTATTCTTGAGGCCGTGGACGAAAATGGGGAAGCCGTAGACCGGGGCGTCCTTCTCATCCTCGCGCCCGGAGAGCCCATGATTCTGCCGTCGAGTGTCAATCCGACTCTCGGGCTGAATCTCACGAAAAGTGGACGGTTGGCGATATCAAACACCTAATCAAACCCAAATCAAGGAAATTCACAAATGGCCAAGAACACATCCTCAATCGAACGGATCGACCTGTTGTACGAGCAAGGCCCCCCTGAAAGCCTGTCAGTCAACACGTTCTATCATTTCATGGTTCGCGGGCCGGCCAAGCGAGGCGAGGTTGAATGGGACGATGCCACAACGGGCGCCCACGTCGTTGCTCCGGTTCTGAATTTCACAGCCGTCGCGTTCGACGAAGGCTACAAAAAGCCGCTCTCGAACAAAGACCCGATCCGCGAAACGGTCTTTCTGCCGGACAAGGCGCGCATGGACGAAGATCAACTCGTTCGCGCCCGGCAAGACCTCAAGCGCGTCCTTCGTGCCCTTAACATTCCAATTTCGACGAAAAGCGAAATCAGTGTGCTCGACTTCGACGGAGTCAAGTTCACCGCCAAAACTCGGCTCTTTGTGAACAAGAAAACCGGCGTCGAGCGGATAACCATTTCGTGGCCGAAATTCACGGAGTAACAAATGCGCGTCCGGGGGAACGCTGACTGGCGTGAGAGTGTATCATTCGCTGGCTCCTATCCCCCGGACGCCACCCCGTTTCGCTCAACCCATCGGAGGTTTCAGATGAAACTCTTGGTTTACGGAGAAGGCGAGTCAGACCAAGCTCGCTTGCGCCTGGTTCGAGCGGGTGATTTTATCCGGGTGGTAGTAGTCAATCAGGAAGGATACACGGTTGACCGTGGAGTCTTGGTTCAGTTTCGACCAGATGGGACAATGGGTCGTCTGTCTGGTGTCGGTGGGAACCTTGGTTTCCGACTTGATTCTGAAGGAAAAATCAAGTTGGAGGATTAAGTGAAGTCCTCGGGTAAAGCCGCCTGAGCAGGGTAGACAGCGCGGTCTGGTCACGCGCAGCAGCCGGAAGTTGCGCCCGGTTGCGGTGCCAAAGAGGACAGAAGGCTGGTACACGCTAAGCCGGCAAAACTGTCCCACCGAAAGCGCTAGTCTTGGTAAAGGACGCTTCCCCAGGACACTAGCTGTCTATCCTCCTGAGGTGGCTTTACTCGATCGGCGGTGTGAAACGATTAACCAATGAAGGTGCCCCCGATGCTTTCCTACCCTAAAATCGACAGCTTGTTTTTACGCGACCTGGATAATAACAACAGGTCGTTCCTGGTCGGCAAGTGGGCGCGTGAGGAATTCGAGTATCTGAAAAACCTCCCGTGGAGCTGGACTGAAAAAATCGACGGCATGAATATCCGTGTAATTTGGGATGGGCGCCAGGTGCATTTTCGGGGCCGAAACGACGGAACCCAAATTCACACGCGACTTGGCGATCACCTTAGGGCTAAGTTCCTCACTAGCAAGTTGGCGGAGGTTTTCAGTGAGCCGGCGACGCTTTATGGCGAGGGCTACGGCGATAGAATTCAGAAGCTCGGCGCTCAATACCTCCCTTCGCAGGAGTTCATATTGTTCGATGTTTTTTGCAAGAACTGGCTGCCGCGAGAAGCTGTCACCGAGATCGCAGAAAAGTTGGATTTGCCTGTAGTTCCGGTGGTTGGTGTTGGCCCGTTGACCATGGCAATTGATTTCGCGGCGGCGGGGTTTTTCTCTCAGGTTGCCGTAACCCCGAAAACGCTCGCTGAGGGAATAGTGATGCGCCCGCCGATCGAGCTGCAAGATCGCCACGGAGCTCGAATTATAACAAAAGCCAAATTCAAGGATTTTCTCCGCCAGAAGAAACTGTAACTCCCGGCCAGCGGCGGATTGTAGGCTCCGCTGGTGGTGTGCGTGGCAACCTCCTGGGCAAGAGGCTAAACTGCCCAATCGTCCCTGTCTCCACGCCGGCGGAGAGGTGGTCTCGCTCAGGCGAGCCGGAGGTTCGATTCCTCCCAGGGGCACTAGGAAAACCGGGGGCGAAGCATGTAGCTCATGCACGGTGTATACGATCCTTGACTTTTGTGAATGTATACGATCCTTATTGAATCGACATTGAAGGAGACTCACAACGCGGCGTGGATGGACACGCATGTCGTCATGGTCGGGGCGGCGACCTCGCCAGTCGCTAGAGACGTTGTGCTTAGGAGTGGGAATTGGCGTCCCACACGCGGCACAGAAAAGCCTGGAGCTGGTACTCAAGCCCAGTCGTTGTGAATCTCTCTGAATGCCCAAGGATGGGGATAGTGCTCATGGAAGAGCCAGGCTGAGGGGCGGGGCGGTTTTACTTCCCGCATCGTCTCGCTCCAAGGCTTCTTGTTTGGAGTTTCCTGATGGCCTCGATTAGGAGTTTCCTGATGGCCTCTTTCGACGAATCCTACGAAGTCCGCCTTTCGCAGCAGCTAAAAGCTGAGTGGTATCGGCGCGTTCCGAACGGAGCTGGGAGCGAATTGGTTCGTCTGTTTATGACAAAAACAGTCGAACTACTAGCTGCGAATCGACACGCGCTTGTGTCGCTGCTGTACGGAAACTTTGACATCGTTCCAACCCAAGCCCCGAAAAAGGGGAAGGAATCCAATCAACCCGCGATGCAAGAATCACTATTTCCCGACCCCTCTCCTCCTTTCACACTTCTCGGCTAGTTCATAAGCAGCCCCCCTGAGGCAACCGAGTGAAGATTAAACACGTTCCACCGATTGGCCAGCTAACAGCACGATTGGCGATTTGCGGCGAGGCGCCGGGCCGGGAGGAAGAAGCTCAAGGCATTCCATTCGTCCCGTGGGCGCCGAGCGGTGCAAAGCTGATGCAGCTCGCCCACAACGCGGGCCTCGTTCGGGCCGACATGTATTTAACCAACGTAATCAAAACCCGCCCGCCCAACAACAACATTTCGACATTTTTCTCCGAAGGGAGCTTTACAGCCCTCGGCGAACGCTATCGGCGCGAGCTGCTCGACGAACTCCAAGCAGTTGAGTCGCCAGTTGTCCTGGCCGTTGGCTACGTCGCGATGGCGGCCCTGACCACCGAACGTCGTCCGATTCACCTCATGCGCGGGTCGCCATTAATCAACCAACAGCTCAACAAAATCATCATCCCAACCCTGCACCCGGCCGGCATCATGCGGTCGGGTCAGCATATGCAGTATCACCTAATCGAGTGGGATATTCGGAACGCCCTGGCTCTCGCAGCCGAGGGGGGAATTAGCGCCCTGCCGTCACCGAATTACGTCCTCGATCCGAGCTTTGAAACCGCCATGGCCTGGCTGGCCGAGTTGCCCAGCCTGCCTGAATTCGCCTTTGATATTGAAACCAGCAGTAACGAGCTGACTCACATTTCGTTCACTCGTGCCCTGGACGACGTGATTTCAATTCCCCTCGGAAAATTCAACCCGGCTCAGCGGAAATCCATTCTCAACGGCATTCAGACTGCTTTGGCGGCCCCGGGGCCGCGCAAGATCACCCAAAACGGCAACTACGACACGTTCTTTCTCAAGTGGCATTGCAACATCGAAACCGATCTTTCCACCCTTGACGACGCCATGGTGGCGAACAGCGTCCTATTTCCGCAACTTGCGCCAGCAAGCGCGCCGGACGCGGCAACCGGAAAATCACTTGCAATGTTGGCCTCCTTGTGGGGCCGAGAGGTTTATTACAAAGACGACGGCGAAATCACCAAGTTTGACGGTGATTCGCTCGGCTATCAGCTCTACAATGCCAAAGACTCTGCCGTTGTTCATCGTTGCTGGCGACGCCTAAAAACCTTCCTCGACGCCGATCCGGCATTCCGCTACACTTACGACTTCACGATGGCCCGATTGCCGGCGATTCAAGCGATGCAAACTAATGGCTTTAGGGTTGACCGGCGCGGGCTCGCCCTGGCCCGCGCGGCGATTCTCGCCGAACTGACCGAGTTGAGCGCCGAACTAAACGCCCTTGCTCAACCTCGATTGCGGCTTCAACTCGATGCCGAGCTCGACACCCTTCGCGACCTAGAAGTCAAGCGAAAAGCGGCTCGCGCCGAGGGCGCGGAAACAAAGCCGCTAACCAAGCGGATTACCGCACTCCGAACGTACCTTAGGCAATGGAGTGCGACCGGTTCCGACGGCAAGCCTGAACTCGGCGCGTGGGAATTGCCGGTGAATTCGTCCGCCAAGCTCTGTACGTATTTTTACGATTGGCTCGGTTTGCCTGAATACACTGCCGTGCGAAAAAACTCAGCCGGCGTGTCTCGGACACGGTCTGTCAACGATGTTGCGTTGACAAAGTTTCTCCGCCCGACCGAAGATCGCCCAGCCGTTGCCGAGGCGGCCCCAATCCAGAAAATCCGCGAGCGCGGGAAGCTGATTTCAACGTACATCGACATCGACTACATGCCCAACACCGGCCGGTATCAGGCGTCGTTCAACCTGCGCGGAACCTGGACGGGGCGCTACAGCAGCAGCCAGTTGTTTTTCCGGTATGGCTCGAATCAACAGAATATTCCGCCCCGGATTCGGCAGTATTACCTCCCAGACGAAGCCACCCCCTCCCGCCTACCGTTCTTCGTCGAGTACGACGGCAAACAGGCCGAGTGGGTTGTCGTTGCGCACGAAGCCAACGAGCCCCGAATGATTGAGGTCATTCAGACCCGCCGAGATCCCCACGTTGCCACCGCACAATACATGTGGGGTGTGAGTGAGGCTGCGATTGTTGCCGAAGCCAAGGCCGTTGGCAAATCGACATCGCCCGAAGTAATTGCCGCAGCTCGCGCTGCGCTTTCCAGCCGATTCCCGGAGCTCGCAGCGCCTGACCTTCCTCGCAACATGACACTTAGGCAGGGTGGCAAAAAGGACAACCACGCTGGAAACTATCGCGAAGGCCCAGAAACTTATGCGCAAGTCAATGGCGTCACTCTTCGCGAAGCTCGACTGCGGTTGTCAAGATACTCGGAGGTCGTTTATCCCGGCCTCTTGACATGGTGGGAAAACACAGACTTTCGTGTTCGGCACCAAGGCTTTCTCATCAATCCGCTCGGTCGGAAACTGCCGATTCTCGGCCCGACCCACGGAAAGGGCGCCGAACACACGTTTAAGCAGGGCTATGCGGCAATTCCGCAATCGGTTGTTCACGACATTGCGATGATTGGCCAATTGAGGGTTTTGGCCATGCAGCCAACTGTGTTGTTGTTGTCTGACAACCACGACAGCATCTTGGTTCAGCATTTCCTTGATCCCCGAGTTGGCCCCGAAGCCTGTTCGGAAAAGCTGCTAAGCGAAGTTAGCGCCGTCGTTTCGGCCTTGACGGTTCCGTTGTCGTCTGTCGCTGGGGAGTATGTTATTGAAATCGAGCCGAAGCTGGGACTTAATTGGGCCGACGCAAATGAGGAAAATCCGCGTGGCCTGCGCGAACTTGAGCTGACCCCCGACGGTGCATCGGCGGCAGTTTCGTGGCTTTTGGAGAACACCGCGAGGATAACCTGCGAATGACTGAAGATAACCTGCGAATGACTGGGGAAGAAGCACTGAATGCGGTCGCACTGGCGTTGAGTGGGGTGAACTTCGAGGAGATAAAATGAGGCCGAGGATGAGAATGACCGAGGACGAAGCTCGGGAAGAGATCACGCTTGCACGGCGCGGAAAGCGAGAAGCCCGGCTGTGCGACGCTAATTTGCAGGGGGCTGAGCTGTTCGGAACCGACTTGTCTGGAACCAACCTATACGGAGCCATTCTATTCCAAGCCAACCTACACAAGGTCGCAGGAATCATTGAAATTGGCGGGCTGGACTGGTCGCTCTATCTCATTCGAGGAGACGACGGGCCACGCATCAAAGGTGGCATCTGTCAGTGGTTTGAAACTCGAACTGAGGCTGAGGCTCACTGGATGAATCATTCCGACCAAAAACACGGCGCCCTGATGCTGGCAAAACTCGATGCTGCTTGGTTCATTGCCACGCAGCAGGGCTGGCCGGGGACGAAAGAATGACAGCGCAAACGCAGGAACAACCAATGACGAAATCAACGAAATCGACGAAATCACCACCCGCCGAGCCACGCGAAGCGGCGTATATTTCTCACCTCTTGACTGGCCTCAAGCACGACGCCACCAAAAATCGCCTCGATCTGGTGCCGCCGGAGCTTGTTCTGGCGGTTGGCGCCGTAATGACCTATGGCGCGGAGAAATACGACGATCACAATTGGGCTGGCGGAATGCGGTGGAGTCGCTTGATTGCGGCCGCGCTGCGACATTTGATGGAATTCAACGCCGGGGTTGACAGTGACTCCGAATCAGGCTTGCCGCACCTTGCTCACGCGGCAACGTGTATTGGCTTTTTGATCGCATACGCGAAGAACGGCTGGGGCGAGGACGACCGCCGTGACAGGGTTCTGCCTTTCTCGCTGGGGAAGAAATGATGAAAAAACTATCGACTGTGATATATTCCGAGCCGACAAATTCATCGTTTGGGGTCTATTTGGCAGCGCCGTTTCAGCGGAAAGATGAAATCGCGGAGGTCGCTCGGGAGCTGCGGGGCTTGAAATATTCAGTCGTCTCAACGTGGCATGATCGGGACGAGCCCGCCGATTACACGTTTCTGGAAGCTAGGCGGTGGGCTAGGGAAGAACTCTTTGAGATCGAGCAGGCTTACCTTCTTGTTGTGTTCACTGGCGGAATTGGCCCAATGACGGGCGGAAAGGACGTGGAGCTCGGATACGCCATGGGGAAAAACATCCGAACATGCCGGGTTGGCCCCCGAGTTAACATTTTTCATTCCTTAGACCACTACATGATGTTTACGTCGCCGCAGGAGTTTGTCCAAGCAATGAATCCCAAATCATGGGGGGTCAAGTGAAACCAACTCACAAAATCGGAGACGACTGGGCGCTTTGGGCACTAGTTGACAAGCGAACGCAGCGCATTTTGCGCGACGACTACGGAATGCCGTTGGTTGGGCCAACGAAAAAACCGCTACTCGAAATAATGACGTTCGGGGGGCTGGCTGATCGGGACGCGGTCGAGTTCAAGCAAGTAAAAATCGTCCCTCGCGAATGAATCGTCAGCTTCATTGCTGATTGAAGCCAAGCTCCAATTTGTCAAGCGCATAAACTTGGCGAGTGGCCCGAATTTCGGGATTTGCTTGCATCAGCTCCAACCGCGCCGCTCGGCGGGCGCCGTCAATGCTGCTCCAAATGAGCCGCTGCTTGACGGCCATCGGAGTGCGTTCCCAACCCGACGAAGAGATTTGCTGCTCAAGCCGCATGTAGGCGCCGCGCCCGGCCCGAAGCTGATAATCTACATATTGCTCTCCAGTCAGCTCGAAGCCGTTCCATTCGCGGCTTGGCAGCGACGGGAAGATCTTCAGCCGCGAAAGCTCGCGGCTAACCTTGTCGTCATAGGTTGGGTTGAAATAAATCGGGCTGAACAGATCCACCCCCGCCGCCTCGCTTTTAACCTCCCTGCCCCACAAATCTACGCGCGCCGGCAGGCTTTCACGCCAGCCCGGAACGCGCTGCTGAACCCGATCAAGAATCCCCCGAACTTGTCGGAATGTTGGATCGAGCTCTTGCCCAACAGCGTTCAGCGCGTTCGGGACAGCGAGGCCGGCCAGGTTTCCCACGAAAGTCGGCAAATACTGCATCGGGTCGGTGATAACTTCAACCAGGTTGCTCAAGCCGCGAAGCCAGGTCTTGCTCGTCAAGTTTCGCGTGATCGCCAGCCCGAACAGCGCCGTCGCCTTGGCCACTTCGCCGCTTGACATTTGCGGGGCAAGGGTTGCCATATCGGCACTTATCCCCATAATGATTCCAAGGGGTTCCAGCCGAGCGAAGCTGAACCAGCCATCGCCTGGGCCATAACCAGGCCCGGCCAGGTAACGCGGCAACCGAAGGCTGTATGGCTGCCAGCCTTGGGAATTGAGTGCCGCTCGTTCAGTCTGGCCCGCCGGCCCGCCACCGGTGATAAAACCCTCGCCTGCGAGGCTCCAAGTGGCGAGGCCGATCGTTGTCCCCAAAACCATTCGGCTCCACGCGCGGGACTGTTCCTGCAAGCCGGCCTGACCTAGCAGGGCTTTCCGGGTGTCCTGGAACGCCCAGGCGAGCGGCGTCCGCTCGACGGCGAATTCGACAATGTTATACGGCGTTCTTACAAACGGGATCACGAGCTTAAGTGCCGGGTGTTCGTCAGTGGCATCCTGAACGCGCTTCATCAAGCTGCCCTTCTTTAGTGCCTTTGTCCACGTGAAGTAATCAGCAGCTCGTTTGCTAGTGATGTCAATGTCATTCGGCAAGCCCTTAACCGTGTCGATCAGGTTTTGCGCGAATCGGTTTGGGTCGAGCGAAAGGGCCTTTGCTTCGTGGCGCAGTTCGGCGGCTGCCACCAGGTCGCCGGTGAGCGCGACTTTATCAGCCTGAGCGCGCAGTTCTCGCACTGCGCCGGCTTGCTCAGCCACGCCAGTTGCCAGCGTAAGTTCGTTTGTTTTTCGGCCCCGTTCCACGGCGCGCTGAACCTCGAACAACACCCCACGCTGGGCGGCCGTCTGGTACAACTCTTGCATGTAACCGATGGACTTTGTCAGGCTGTCCTCGGCGAGCAAAAACCGGCCAGGCGCTCGCACCAACATGTTGCCGGAAGCTTGGGCGGGGAGGAGCTTTCCTTCGCCGAGGGTGTCACCAGTTAGGAGCGTGTGCCGGAACAAGCGGACGCCCTGCTTGGCTCCCTCGACAGCTCCCAACGCTCTGGCCCACACCTGCGCTCCCTCGGTTGCGATTTGCAGGGGCCGCCCGGTCGCGGCGCGACTGGCAACACGAAATACGCCAGCTCCGGCTTCCTCGGGGATACTCCAAAGCTCGGCCAAAGAAGTCGTTAGTATGTTGGTTGCGTGGGTTCGCGGATGCGACAACATTCCCCAGTTGATGGCGAAGTTGGCAATCCGCCAACTCCATTTTTTGTCCTTGATCGCTTCAGCCCCCCCTGCCACAACCGCCAGGCGATCTTTTGAATCAGCAGCGTTGATTATGAGTGTCGCAAGATCGTCCGCCGTGCTGCTCCCACCCGCCTTCAAAACCACATCCCGAACCGCGTCGGAGCCGGGTTCCATCAACGTTTCCCAAGCCCGGAGCCCAGCGCCTTGCTCGGTTGCGCTGCCGCGAAGCGTCGCAACTAACACCCGAGCTTGATCGGCTTTGATGAACATCTGTGCTTCGACGGCCTTGCCCGCCCCTGCCCTGACTTGCCGCGAAAGCGCAAGCGCGTCGTCAAGCAGCGAACGAAGATAAAATCCGCCGGCTGCGACAACCTCCGCCGAGAACGGCGTTCCTCTGGCCTTGTTGAAAATTTCGCCCCGAATCACGTCCTCTGGTAGTCCTAACATTTCGGCCCGAGCTGCCTGCCGTTCAGCGGGTGTTCGGCGTTTGAGGTCAAAGTAACCTTTGAACTCCTTCGCCATGCGCTCCACCAACTCGCGCTGCTCGCCGGGATTGACAATGCGCGGAAATTGTGGAACTGGGGGAGCGGCCGGGCTTCCGCCCTCACCCATCAGGACTCGCTCCAGCCGTTGCGTGTGTTCGAGGGGAAGATCGGCAGCCGCTGCGACGGGCCGACTAGCCACGACCGGGACACCCAGCCTTTTCAGTTCTTGCTCAGCGATAACTTCAAGGACAGGAAAGTCGGGCCGGCTCGGCGGCAGCCCCCGAACGGCGTCAATAAGTGGATCGACGCCCAACGTGCCTGCCCGGGGCGGCTCCGGTCGCGCAGCTAACGCTCGGTTCCAAACGGCCCCGAGCCCGCGACGCAGCCCCACCAATCCCAGCCCGCTTATCGGTTCGCTGGCGATCTGAACCGCATCCGAGATTTGCGTTGCTCTGGCGAGAATCACACCAACCTTGCTAGTCGCGCTTCCAAACCTAGCCGCCGCCGCCGCCCCTCCGCTGAATGCAATACTCAACGGTGCTGCAACGTCTTGCACGAACTCTAAGGGGTGTTGCTTGATGGCGTCGGTGAACGTTCCGCCCTTCGCAGCTTCGTACCAACGGTAGTAGCTTTGCGCGACGGCGGCGGGCATGTTTTTGATAACATCAACCAACACGCCCGGCCCGTGTTCGACCAGGGCTGTGCCGATTGCCTTGTAACCGTCCAACAGGTCGTCCCAATCAGCCAGGAAGTTGGCCCCAATGTTGTTCGGGTCGCGGGGCGTCGCGGCCTGGCCGGTCGGGAATGCGAGTTGCGACCGCGCCGAAACGCGGCTGAGCAACGAAACTGGAGCATCAATCGGGCGGGCCAGCTTTTGGGCCAGCGTTGGCTCGCTGAACAGGTTGGGTTCGGTCATTGTGTTTTAAGTGCCTCCTGAGGGGGGTATAAACTCCGTCCATTTATTGCGGATTATGCCCAGCTTTCGCCCCTCGATATCAATGTATTGTTGTCGTTGCGCTTCAGCAACAGCTTTGCCCGCCTCTTCGATGGCCTCGAACTTCATTCCGCGCGGTGGGGCCGCCTTGAAGGGAACGGCGCCGTAGTATGTCCAGAGCGCGGGCGTGTTCGGCGCGGCCGTTACCATCAGGGCGTTGAATTGCCGAATCAGGGCCGGCTTGTCTTTAACATCAGCGGCGTTGATTGTGGCTACCAGCGGATCGACAATCGACCCTAGATACTTCTCGTCCCCCCTGACGATTGCTTCCTGAACCTCGGCGATGCTCCGAACAAATTCTCTTGCCTGGAGTGGATCTTGCATGGCGTTAAGCTGCGATTGCAGGTATGCGACAGCTTCCGGCGAGGCCGCAACGCGCCCCAAAACGAACACTGACCAGCGCTCGCTTGGTGTCCACGTAGCCGGCTCCTTTTTTAGAATCCCCCGCAGATAGGCGCCGTCGTCGGCAGCAGCTTGGCTCGCCTTCATGCGGGCGCGGGCTTCGGTTGCGGCGATGGCGAGTTTTTTGGTTTCAAGCCAGTTGTCATAGGAAAGCGCGAATGAATTTGGATGCGCCGCTAGGAATTTATCCCTCGGCCCGGTGCCTTTGTCGATTGGCTTGCTTTGAGCTGGATCATCCGCATTTTTGAATATAACCCAAGTTTCGTTTTTAGTCAGTTCATCTTCGATTTTGTCCATTAATTTGCTGGTGTAATCTCCCCGTGCGGTCGCTTCCCTAATCCGCGCAAGTGCTTCCTTGCTTTCCATCATTGTTTTGAATGTAGATCGGTGAGTGGCAATTTGCGTAAGGTCAGAAAAGGCGTTACGAGACGCATATGGAATCTCTGCCATTTCCCCGGTTGTTTCGCTGAGGTAAACAAACGGATCGTCGTTATAATCCTTCTCGCTTTGCGCCGCGAGGGCGGTGTTCTGGCGGGCAGCCTCGGCATCAATCACCTTCTGAGTTCTTAGCAGATCGGCATCGCGATTGATCGTGGCAACATCAATTTGCCCCTTGACTTGAGTTTCCGCCACCCCTTTAGCTTGTTCGCCCGTGGTGCGGATTTCTTCGAGCTTTGCCGCTTGGGAGCGAGCCGCAACGGCCGCTGGTGTTTCGCCCCCGACCAGTTCAGGCCGAACTTTTCCCAACAAGTCGGTGAAAACCCTCGTGCCCTCGATACCAAGTCCTTTGTATAGGGCACTCATGTCAGCCGGGGTGAACCCCGCTGGCTTGGGCGGAACAACCCCCGGCGCTCCGGTTAACTCCGGCCCAGTGAAGCCGCCCTGGTCGGAAGTTTGGATTGCATTGAAGCCCGGCTCAGCCGCGCGCAACCGGCTGAGCTCTCCCAGGGCCTGCCCGAGCGCCTCGTTCTCGGCTTGTTGACGCAACAGCTCCTGTTGCCGCTCCCGCTCGGTCATAAACCCAGTCGTAAAGTTTTGCGACGCGGCTTGAAGCAGCGCGAGCATTCGCGCGCCTCGGTCGGGGAATTGAACGATGTTTGCCATTTTTAATTCCCCTTAGGTTTAGGCTGCGGCTGCGGCTGCGGGTTTGGAAGCTTTGCTGGCTGCGGCGGCACCGGCTCCCTGTGCACCACCACTCAATATTGCCATGATAATTTCCCAGGTGCTCGGATCGCCCGGATCGACGCCGGCGACATTCTCGATTTGCGGAATTGCCATGACTGCCGCGAGCAGCGCTGCCTGTTGGTTGGAAATCTGCCCGCTCGCCGTCAAGGCGTCGATTTGTTGCTGGTTGGCCTGCATTCGAGCACTAAGCTCAGCTTTCATGGCGTCGAGTCTTTGCCCGTCAACGTCGCTTGATAGTTTACCCGCCGCCATGAGGCTATCGAGGGCCTGTTGACTTTTGGTGATCCGCCCCTGAAGTTCGGCTTGACTGTTCGCCAGCGTTTGTGCGTTCATTACGCCGGTTTGCTGCCCTGCCAAGCCGAGCCGCTGTGTCGTCTGCTCGGTCTGAAATCGCTGCATCGACTCGGCGGTGCGCGAACGCTCGGCGGATAGGTTTGTCAGCAGGTTTGCCGTTGCCGCGTCGCCGGCGCGCCGGGTGCCGGAGCTGAACAAGCTTCCACTGAGGTTTGCGGCGATTCCGGGCTGAACTTCCTCTCGGAACTGTTTCATTGCTGGGTCGGAAACGTTTCGCTGGAACGCTTCGTTGACAAGATCTTGATTGAACGGAACCCCGGCTGAGAGTTGGTCGATGATTTCCTTGGTTCGGGGATCGGGCGTCCAGCCGGTTGTGGCATCGAAGCCCTGAGGCTGCGATAGGCGGTTAATTAGGTCGGCGGTGGTGCCGCTGGGTGTATAGCCGAGATTCGTGTTGGGTCGATCCATGGCAGCAAGCATCGCCGCGACTTGGTTGGCGCCCTGTTGTGGGCCGTACTCGCCGCGCATGAACGCCTGAAGCCACGACATTTGCTCCGGCGTGACGGTTGGGAGCTGCTCGGAGACGACACTGGGGCCTTGGCGCCCACCGAGCGGCCCCGATCCCCACTGCTTCTTTGCCCAATCCCAAACGTTCCGGCTGGCGCCGCCACCCGTAGACAAATAAACAGCATCCTCAAAGAGTTTTCCAACCGGATCAAACATGCCCATTTTATACTCTCATCGACTCAGTCGTGTATCGCATTGCAACCCACTCAATTTGACTACTTCCCTGACCCGACAAGCGCACACGCGCCGCCTGTAGGCTCAGATTCGCGCCAAGCCGATAAACCAACATTCGGTCGTTAGAGGTTGGCGTGATTGTACCCAGTTGCTCCCAAGTTGCTCCACCGTCCTCACTTAATTCTACCGCGAACGCAGCTCCTTTGGCAAGAATTTCGACCGTCACAACCCGAATGTTATCGGGGATTTTTCTCAGCTCGCCCGTTTCGACTGTCCACGAAATTGCTGTTCCAAGGTCGGTGCCGGCGGTTGGTGTGTACGAGAACGTTGTCGTTTCCCCGACGAACATGATTTCGTGCTGTTCGTTGTTATAGCTATCCCACGATCCGCTAATTGTGTCCCAAGTTCCAACAACATCGTCCCACGTCGTAAATGCGGCGTCGAAGGTAAACGGCGTCGCGCTGTAAATTTGCTCCGGCGCGGTGCGGCGGAACCAAGCATTGTAGTGCAGATCGTACCGCAAGATGTTAACCAACTCCAAGTCGGCGTTTGGGTATACCAGCCACAATTCACCATTATACGTCAAGTCGAGCATGAATGACTTTTCCAGCCCTTCGGGGTTTATGAATTCGCCCTCGCCGAAGATCAACGTCTGAATCGGACTGCGCTGCAAGATATTGCGCGGGGAGCCGGAAGGTTCGCCGATTGAGCCCGCGCCGAGAACAATAACTGACTGCCCCCCACCGTATGCGAAAACATCATGCTCGTCAAGAAAAACATGGATTCCTTGAATGTTGACCAGCGCGCCCGGCGCAATCAAGCCGTGCCCCGGAACGCGGACATCGTAGCGCCAGAGCTGAAAAATATTACCAATATAAGTGTACGCTACGATCCCGCGCTCAAAGTACAGAATCAACTCGTTTCCGAGCGTCTCGGCCCGCTGGCCCATTCCGAGGTGTTCCGCAATATCTTCGTAGAATGCGTTTCCGACGGAATCATCCCAAGTTTCGCCATCACCAATGTCGCTTCCGCGAATTCGCCACGGATTGTTTGTTCCGTTTTCTTGCACGTTGAACAACAACAATTGGTTGTGCAGTGCCGCAACCCACTTACACTTGTTGATCGTTGTGGCGCCAAACACCAAACCTGGCACATCGACGCAGTTCGTTCCATTGTATCGCTGCGGTTCATCAACGTTGTTAGTAAAAACCAGCCAATTGTTGGGCATCCAACCGGTATAACCGATCCGATGATCGGTGCTGCCGGTAAAGATGGCTGCGCTCACCAAGGCTTTGCCGATTGCGCTGGCGCTGGGGAGGGCCGCGTCTAGGTTAATCCTATCCGAGCCGCCGACCCCACCCCCAACTGAGGGTGCGCCGTTGATTGTCGTTTGAAATTGAGTACCGTCGTCCATCGTCAAACCAACGAAGGCTCCATCGACAAACCCGGTGCTGGCGGCAACGTCGATGTACGTGTTCGTCGCCACTCCGGCATCGGCCACGGTCGTTCCGGCTGGGCCTTGCACGTACCACCACTCATCGCTTGCGCTAACGAACTTATAGAACGTCAGCGTTGTAACAAGAAGAACCTCAGACGTTCCGTTCGCAAACGTGTGCTTGATGAGTTGCTGGGGTGTTCCGCGCAGAGTTGTTGCCGCGCCGCGCGCGATGAATCCAGTGTCCGTTGTGATGGCGTTGGCGGTCGCTGGCCGAACGTTGCTGGCGTCGTAAACGAAGCCCTCGCCAAGCTGGTCGATGGCCTGGCGCCGATCGAGGCCCGCTGTGAAGCGCGGCCAGATTTTAATTTCTCCCGTCGGCACTATTTCCCCCGCAAGATTTCCCGATCCCGAATTTCCTTGACCAGAACGGTCAACGCATAAACTTGTTCCCGGACAACCCGAAGCTCCACCAGTATTGGTTCGTGGGAGACGCGCATTCGCTGTTCGATCTCCCGCCCTAGCCAAGATTCGGCTTGAAGCGGAACCCAAACCAGTCCGGAACCGAAAAGCAACGTCGCGGCGGCGATAATCCAGGGCTTCATAACGGAGGCTCAGGTCTTGATTATGTAGTTCACCGCGAGGAACGGCGGATTGGCCGTTCCAGTGGCGTCCGTTCCGCTGGCGCCGGTTGCTCCGTGCTCGTGCGCCGCGCCGCCGCCGGTCGAGCCGGTGTCGTATTCCCGCACATGGGGCACGGCCTGTGCACCGCCAAGGGAGACATTGTTTATCCCTCCGTACAAGGCGCGGTTGAGGGAGTTGAGCGGGTGAGTGTGTGCCGGGATCTCGCTCGTAATCAGCGTGTGGCCGCCGGTCGTATGCGTGTGGCTCGGGCCGGTATGGGTGTGGTCGATGGCCCCGCCCGTCCCGCCCAGGGTGCTCCCCGTGCCGGCGGCCGCCTTGCCCAGCATGAAGCGCTGGCGCGGGTCAGGCACGTTAAAATGGGTGCCGTCGGCCGCCCCGAAGGCCGTGCCGATGGTGGCAAAGAGAGCGGCGTAGTCGGCCCGCAAATAACTTGCCCCGTCGCAAAGCAACCAACCGTCCGGGGCCGCCGTGCCGCCGTATGGAAACATCGCGCCCGCTGGCGCCATGCCCTGATTTAACGGCGCTTCCCAATCCACAAGCGTTCGCTGGATCTGGCTGAACACTCGCTGCAACTCAACCCGAAGTTCGGGTTGATCGACAAACACGCCCTCGTTCAGCGCCAAGCTTGGGGTGACTTGCAGGGTCATTCCAGTGGCAACCTTTGTCCAGCCGTCGCTTCCATGCTACGAATGATTTCCTCATAAAACTCGCGGCCGTAAGTAATAATTCGGCCCCGAGCATCAATAAACACTCGCCGTTCGTCGGTCAGGACGAGCAACAAAACTCCCACCGGGACGCCGTTCTTTTCTCCGCACCACTCGATACCTTTGCAATCGAAGCGTTTTGGCCAGGGCCAAAATCGCCGCGATACCCACACACGAAAGGTTTTCATTGTGCCTCCTATTTGATCCGTTGATAGAACGTCACGGTTAGGTAAGTTGGAAGAATGGTGCCGGTGTTGAAAAACGATGCGAAAGTCGCTGGCGTGCCCGCGAAGGTGTGTAAATGCCCGCCGCCGCCGCCAGTTGACGCTGTAGTAAAGCTGTGGGTATGGTTGGCAGAGGCACCACCAACAGATAAATTGTCTACTCTGGACGTGGTTCCAGACCGGCCCGATGCCCCCGCAACGGGTGAAGCTATTCCTTCATAGGCGTAGTCATATCCGGTGGTAGTTACTGAATGGAAGTGGCCTGCGGACTCATTTCCAGTTGTTCCGGTGTGAGTGTGGGGGGGAATTTCAGACTCTGTTAGTGTGTGGACGTTGGCTGTGCCAGCCGGCGTGTAACTCCCAGTTGCCGCGAGGCTTTGGGCATTTGCCGTTGCGGCCGTACCGCCGGCGGTGCTGCCCATCAAGAAGCGGCTGTCGGTTAGCTTCGGAACGTATCGACCATCGAATGGCGATGCGGCGTCGCTAATAACCGTGCCGTCGCAAAGTTTCCAGGCTCCCCCGATCGCCACGCCGGTTGTGCTATAAGTTCCACCGTTGTTGGCTGCTGAAAACGTCCCGCTCACCGCGACAATCGCCCCGATGGGCGGGCCATTGAAGCTTGTGATAATTGTTCTGACGGTTCCGTCGTCCTCTTTTAGATAGAGGTGTTGAACGCCGTTGTCGTCGTCAAGATAGAGCAGACCTTCGCCGGCTGCTGGAGTTGTCGGCACCCCGGCCGTCTCAATCAGCGTCGCTTGATTGTGTTTGCCATCTTGTTCTACGTTACGCCACTCGTGATCGACCTGCATTCGTTCCCGAGTGCCGACCTTCAGGTCGTGAAATTCTTCGTCGCCGCCGCCAACGTTATCGCCTCCTGCTGGGGTTGCTTCATAACCAGCCGTCCAGGGAACCGTGAAAGCCATGGTGTCTTAACCTTTATAAAACGGGTCGGCCCAATAATTGGGCGGAACCGGACTGACGCGCGGTAGCGGCAAAAATGTCGGCCGGACAATCAGTAAATCCGGTTTGCGCCGATCTTCGGCAATGGCCTCAGTCAGCAGCCGCTGATAAATCTGCCAGTGATACAGCGACCGTTCGTTTTCCAGGCGTAGCGACTGAACAAAGCTTAGCGTCAAGTGAATCAACAGTTCGTCTTTGTTGTCAAAATCGACAACGTCGGCGTCGTCCGCCAACGGGGTCGGCCAGCGGAGCCAGCGAATTTTCGCATCGTAGGCTTCGTCGGGAACCCGCCAAAGTAAAACGCTCTCAGCCGTCCAAACCGAGTAAACCGTCGGTCGGCCGGTCGCGAACTGCTCAGGGTACGGAATTTGGGCGTCGTAGCCCTGCGGCGTCAGCGCTTCTAGTCGTAGCGAGTTACTGCCATCGACTATGACAAAGTCATAAACGTCTCGGAACAGGCTCGTTCCAAGCAGCGTCGGCAGGTCGATAACCTTGTCCGTTGCGGCGACGCCGGTATAGCCCAGCGTGACTGAGCTCAACTCGCGCAGTTCCTGAAAGTCATGCGCGCGGGCCACGCGAATTTGGGCCAGATTGATGTAGCGGGTGATTTGCGCAGAACTCAGCGCCGTCGTGCTGCCAAGGCCGACATCGTAGATCGTGTCTCGGAACTGCGCCAGTGTCAAGGCCACAAAAAAACCCCCAACGACAATTGCCGCTGGGGGGTAGGGGCGAAACGCGGAAGCTGCTGCCGCCGCAAGGATCATGGCGCCACTTGGTGGAGGCGCACCAACTGGCCCAGGATTCCCCTACCCGCCAGCGAGCGTTTTTGGTTAGCGGCCCACCGCGATGAAGTCGAACGTTCCAACGTCCACCGCGTTTGCGACTTCCGAGCCGGCTGCCGCCGTGATGCTATTGATCGTGCCGGCGGGGGTGTCACGCTTCCAGCCAATCGCAGCCTCGGTGGAAAATGTCTCGTCGGCGTTATCGACCACGACCGCTTGAAGTGCCAAGTCGCCTGTCGCGCCCTCGGGATAACTGTAAACCTGCACCCCCGCCGGGGAGGCCGCGTAGGCGACCTTCAGAAACTCGCCGTTGCTGGCGGGCACGTAGACATCTTCCTTACCGAAGTTGGCGGCATTGAAGCCGGCGCCGGCCGCTTGAACGTACAGCGCCACTGCGCCTGCCACGCCTGCTACGTCGGGGCGGGAGGCAACCGTGATTTCCGGCCCACTCGCGCCGACAAGGTAAGTAAAGGGCTTCGGCCCGACGGTTACAAGCGACGCCAACCGAGGCCCGCCTTGATTCAAAGCCGGGGGAATGTCCTCGGTGGCTGCAAGCGAGTTGACAAAGACCGCATACGGTTCATCGAGGTTGTCCACCATGACGGCCT
>C687J35021_10001040_pt1 | contig 21115 bp, 3 predicted proteins | sample RifCSPhighO2_12_FD_35021 | JGI IMG/M metagenome (IMG submission 35021)
GCCCTGGGCATGCTCGGGCCGCTGCGCCAGCGCTGGAGCCTGCTGCAGCAACGCATCATTGCCGCCCAGGCCCAAGCCAGCGATCGCAGTGCGCGGATTACTTCGGCGAGCCGTTTTGTNCGCATCTCCGGCCAGTCGCTGGCTCTGGGCCTGGGGGCCTTGCTGGTGCTCGATGGGCAGTTGTCGGCGGGCATGATGATCGCCATGTCGTTGCTGCTGGGGCGTGCCCTGGCCCCCGTGGAAATCGCCATTGGCTCGTGGAAGCAATTCAACTCAGGTCGCCAGAGTTACCAGCGCCTGAGCCAGTTGCTCGCCCAGCATCCGCGCGAGCAGCTGCGTATGCCATTGCCGCCGCCCAGCGGCGCGATGCGCCTGGAGCAGTTGTATGTCGCCCCGCCCGGTGCCTCGCAACCCACTCTGCGCGGCCTCAATTTCAGCTTGGGCAAAGGCGAAGTACTCGCGGTCGTCGGCCCCAGCGCCAGTGGCAAGTCGACCCTCGCCAGAGCCTTGGTCGGGATATGGCCGGCCATGGGCGGATCGGTGCGTCTGGACGACGCCGAGATCAGCCAATGGTCCCACGACGCCCTGGGGCCCCATCTCGGCTACCTGCCGCAGGACATCGAGTTGTTCGATGGCAGCGTGGCCGACAACATCGCCCGCTTCGGCGAGCAGGATGCCGACAAGATCATCGCCGCCGGCCGGCACGCCGGTATTCACGAGATGATTCTGCGCTTCCCCAAAGGCTACGACACGCCACTGGGCCCCGGCGGGCTTGGCTTGTCGGGCGGCCAGAAACAGCGGATCGGCCTGGCCCGTGCACTTTATGGGCAGCCGTCGCTGATCGTCCTTGATGAGCCCAACTCCAACCTCGACGAGGCCGGCGAGTTGGCGCTGGTGCAGGCTATCAACGTGCTCAAGAGTGCCGGCAGCACCGTGGTATTGATCACCCACCGGCCCAACGTGCTGGCGGTGGTCGACCATATCCTGGTGCTCAAGGACGGCAGCCAACAAGCCTTCGGCCCGCGGGGGCGGGTGCTCAAGGCATTGATGCCGGGGCCCAGATCGGCCGAGTTAAGGGAGGCTGGCGAAGATGCGTGATCTGACTCCGGGTACACACACCTACAGCGAGCAGGGGCTGAGTGTGGGCAGCGCCAATACGCCGCCCAGGGCCAGCACCGACGCCAATGGTGCCGCGCGCTATGGTGTGGGTTTTGTGCTTCTGACCCTGGGCGGCTTTTTGCTCTGGGCCTTTCTCGCGCCGCTCGATCAGGGTGTTGTGGGCCGCGGCACCGTGGTGGTAGCGGGCGAGCGCAAGGCCGTGCAGTCATTGGTCGGCGGGGTGGTGGAAAAGCTGCTGGTCAGCGATGGCGATCGCGTCAGCCAGGGGCAGTTGCTGGTGCAGTTCAATACCGTGCAGGCGCAGTCGCAGCTGGACGTGACCCGGGGCAAGTTGCTCAACGACCGCAGCATTGAGGCGCGCTTGACGGCCGAGCGCCTGGGCAGCGCCGAGATCCAGTGGCCCGCTGAACTGCTGGAGCGTGCCGAGGAGCAGCGGGTCAAGGCGGCCATGGCCTTGCAGAGCCAGTTGTTTCTGACCCGCCGCGCCGAGCTGGGCAGCCGCTTGCAGATCGTCGAGCACGAAGTGGCGGCCTTGCAGCAGCAATTGCTCGGCTACGAGGGCGTCAAGCATAACTACGACGCGCAGATGCGCTTCCAGCAGCAGGAGCTGGGCGGCCTGCGGGATTTGGCCCGTGAAGGCTACGTGCCGCGCAACAAGCTCTTCGAGGCCGAGCGCAACGCGGCGCAGCTGGCGGGGCAGATTGCTACCGGCGTAGGCGATGTCGGCCGGACCCGCCAGGCGATCAACGAGAGCCGGCTCAAGGCCTTGCAGGCGCAACAGGAGTTTCGCCGCGATGCCGAAACCCAGCTCAGCGAAGTCTCTGCTGAGGCCGCTGGGTTGGCCGATCAGATCCGTGCCTTGCAGTTTGAGGTCGACAACGGTGCGATCCGCGCGCCGGTGGCCGGGCAGGTCATGGACCTGAGCATTCATACCGTCGGGGGCGTTGCGCAGGCCGGGCAAACCCTGATGCAAGTGGTGCCGCTGGATGCGCCGATGGCCATCACCGCGCGTTTCGAGCCGTTGATGGCCAATAAGTTGCGCCCAGGGCTGCCGGTGCATGTGCATTTCACCGCGCTGCAGCGGGTGGATACGCCGACCATCACCGGCACTGTGACTACGGTGTCGGCGGACCAGTTGATCGACGAACAGACCCACCTGCCGTACTTCTCCGCCAAGGTCGAGATTGCTGCCGACACCGCCGCCTCATTACAGGTCGCTGGACTGCTGGTGCGCCCTGGCATGCTCGCCGATGTCACGGTGGTGACGGGGGAGCGCACCTTTATGAATTACCTGATGAAGCCTTTTCGCGAACGCTTGCTTGTGGCCTTCAAAGAGGAATGAGCATGACCGATCGTTGTCGCTATGGCACCCGTGTGCTGCTAAGCCTGTGTAGCAGTTGCGCGGTGCTCAACCCCGCCTGGGCCAACGAGGCAGGTCTGAGCCTGACGGCCGCGTACGACGCCTCGCGCCTCAACGACCCGACTGTGCAAGCGGCGGCCCATGCCTTCGATGCGTCGCAGCATGAAGAGGCGATTGGCCGCGGCGGCCTCTACCCGCAAGTGTCGCTGACCTCGCGTTACGGCAATGGCGGACGCACCGATGGCGGCGATGACGGCGGTTACGTCAACAGCAACGATTACCAGGCCAACAACCTCACCCTGGCGGCGCAACAACCGCTCTACGACAAGGGCCGCTGGGCGGCCTATCAGGAGGGCAAGGCCCGCGGTCAACTGGGCAGTCAGCTGTTCGACGTCGCCGACCAGGCCCTCTACGACCGGGTTGCCAAGGGCTATTTCGACGTCGCCCGGGCCGAGAACGAGATCAAGTTGATCGCCCAGCAGAAGGTCGCCATCAACGGCTTGCTTGTCCAGAGCAAGAAACTCTTTGAAGGCGGCCAAGGCACGATCACCGATATCGATGAAGCCCAGGCGCGCCTCGATCTGCTGGAGGCCCAGGAGGCCGAAGCCCAGGCCCGCCGCGTGGCTGCGTTGCGAGCGTTGTCCGGGCGCGCCAGTGTGCCCATCGATGATATCCAGCCGATGCGCGAGCAACCCGCCGCCGGCAGCCCGATCCCGCCAGAGCAGGATCTGCCTTACTGGACAGCGATTGCCCGTGAGGCCAGCCCCGAACTGGCGGCCCGGCTGGCGGCGGTGCAAGTGGCCGAGGCCCAGGCCGAAAGTCAGCGCGCCGGGCATTATCCGACCCTGTCGCTGACCACNCAGCTCACNCGCCGGGAAACCCGTCAGTACCAGGANCTCGACCCGCGTCAGGACACCTATTACGTGGGGGTGCAGCTGGATATTCCGCTGTATCGCGGCGGTNCGGTACGCGCCTCGGTGGCCAAGGCCGAAGCCCAACTGGCGGGCGCTCAGTCCGACTACGATGTGCAGCGTCAACAACTGGCCGAGGATATCGAAACCGATTACCTGGGCGTGGTGGCCGGGTTCGCCAAGAGCAAGGCGATGCAGCGGGCGGTGGAATCCAGTCAGCGAGCGCAGACATCGACGGAGAAAGGCTTTCAGGGTGGCGTGCGTTCCACCGTGGATATTCTGGATGCGCAGCAGCGGGTATTTCAGGCCCGTCGCGACCTGCTCAATACCAAGCTCGACATGCTGCAAAGCTATGTGAGCCTGCACACCCACACCGGCCAGATGAACCGAGCGGTCCTGGAGCAGGTGCAAAGCCTGTTTTAACGGGTGGGCGTCATGCAGTGCACATTCTGAATGTGCCTCCGTCATCGCGGGCAAGAACTAGGCGTCCCCGCTGCTCCTACATTTGGTCGGTGGTTGCCTTCGATATTTCTGGTGCTGCAAATCCCTTGTAGGAGCGAGCTTGCTCGCGAAAGCGGTGGGTCAGCCTGCATCGATGCTGATTGTGCCTCCGTCATCGCGAGCAAGAACTAGGCGTCCCCGCTGCTCCTACATTTGGTCGGTGGTTGTCCTGGATATTTCTGGTGCTGCAAATCCTTTGTAGGAGCGGCGGGGGGCTAACCCTTGCTCGCGAAAGCGGTGGGTCAGTCAGCCTCCATGCCGAATGTACCGCCGCCTTCACGAGCTAGCCCGCTGCCACAGGTCAGGTGAAGTCGCTGGCGTACAGCTCCTTGACGCCCACCAGTTCGATTTCGAATGCGGCACTGGCGTCGGCGTTGACACTGCCGTAGAGGATGCCATCGGCAAAGCGCAACTGGCCGGTAGCGTCGCTGGCAAAGGCATTGCTGCCGATAAANGTGAAGGCGTCGAAGTCGGCGGTCAGCGGGTTGGCGTCCAGGCCGGTGAAGTCCAGTTGGTCGAACTCCGTGCTCTTGAAGCCCTTGATCACATCGCGCAACGCGCCGACGCCCATGTCCGTTAGCGCACCGAACACGTAGGTGTCGGTACCCGTGCCGCCGGTCAGGGTGTCGCTGCCTTCGCCGCCGCTCAGCCGATCATCGCCTGAACCGCCCACCAGGGTATCGTTGCCGGCACCGCCAATCAGAACGTTTGCGCCGCTGCTACCCGTCAGGCTGTCGGCATAGGCGCTGCCGGTCAGGTTCTCGAAGAACTTTAGGGTATCGAGCCCGGAACCCAGGGTGTTCTGTTGTGCGGAGGTCGAGAGGGTCACGGTGACTCCGGCCATGGCACGTTCAAAGGAGACCGTGTCGTTGCCTTCGCGCCCGTCCAGCAGGTTATTACCGGCTCCGGCGTACAGCGTGTTGTCCAGCGCATTGCCCGTGCCGTTGGCGGCGTCGGGGGTATTGATATACAGGTTCTCGACATTGTTGCTGAGCGTATAGGCCGCCAGGCTGCTGTACACGGTGTCGATCCCGCCAGACACCGAGTCGCTGCTGGTTTCAATCACGCTATCGTCGGTGTTGTCGACGTAATAGGTGTCGTTGCCATCGCCACCGCTCATGCTGTCGTCTCCGGCTGCACCATCGATCACGTTGTTGGCGGCATTGCCGGTGATGAAGTTACGCAGTTCATTACCGGTGCCGTCGATGTCCGACACGCCGGTCAGCACCAGATTCTCGACGTTGGCACCCAGCGTCCAGCTGACCGAGGCCTTGACCGTATCGATCTGCGCAGTCGAGGTGTTGGTTTCCACCACGTTGTCGAACACGTTATCGACCACATAGATGTCGTTACCATCACCACCGGTCATGGTGTCGGCACCGAGGTCGCCGTCCAGCGTGTCGTTGCCCGAGCTACCCACCAGGGTGTCCGCCTGGTCGGTACCGGAAATCATTCCGCCTTCGTTTTGTGCCTCGTCGAAGATGTCCTGCACACTGTTGTTATCGTCGGGATTGCCCTGGAAACCCAGGTCATCGGCGATGTAGTCCGCCAGACGCTGGCCGACGATCTCTGCCGATTCCTCATGCAGGTGCCAGACGTCGTCGGGGTACACCAGCGGGTCGACTTCGTAGCGCAAGGGCAGGTCGGTGTAGTCCACCGCCAGTTTCACATCGTCGCGCTCGGCGGCGATGGCCTCCTGAACGGCGCGGACATAGCCGACACCCTCGACAATGTCGGCAATCTTTTCTTCCGAATAGCCACGGGCCCGCGCGGCGTCCTGGGCGTAGTGCCCGGTCTCCATCATGTACACGTTGAAACTGCCGAACTGGGTATGCAGGTAATCAAACACCGCCAGCGTTGCGGCCTTGTAGGTCGCCGCTGCCGCAGGCTTGTCGGTGGCGCGGGCGATCTCCTGGGCGGCTTCCTCGCCCTGGCCCCAAACGATGCCCATGGTGACGTTATCGATGGCCTGGAGCTCGCCCAGCTGATCCTGTAACAACGCTACTGCGCGCAATAGCGCCGGCCCGGGTTGGTTGGTGTCGGTCAGCCACCAGCACAACGTGAGTTCCTCGGCACCCAGGGTCGACAGGCCGTTGACCGTGCTGCCGCCCACCGCGATATCGATGCCATTGCCGTCTGCATCGGTGAACTGGCTGCGCACGTCATAGCTGGTGTAGCGGCTCAAGTCGTTGACCAGCATCGAGGTGCCGGACTGATCGTCGTCCTCGGTCATGCGCAGCAGGCGTGCATTGGATTGGCCGAGGGTCGGCAGGTAGAGAATGTCCTGCTGGGCGCGCTCGCCGAACACGAAGTCATCGGCGCTCAGGGTGTCGAGGTGGTTGCCGCTGAGGGCGATTTCGAAGCGATTGCCGTTGGCGTCGACTTCGCTGGATTTGATATAGGTCTTGTCGCCGGCCGAGTTAAGGGCCATGTACAGCGTGCCGTTGCTGCCATTGCCAAGGCCGAGAAAGCCCAGACCGGAGACATCGATCTTGTCGACGCCCGCAGTGAAGTCATAGATCGTATCGGTGGCCGTAACGCCACCGGTGCTGTAGTCACGGTAGCTGTCGAGCACGTCGGTGTAGCGGAAGGTGTCGGCACCGTCGCCGCCATACAACGAGTCGCGTCCTGCGCCACCATCGAGGATGTCCATGCCGGCACCGGCCTTGATGGTGTCGTTACCGTCCAGACCGAGGATCAGGTCCGCGTCCGCCGTACCGCTTAGGGTTTCGCCGTTGTCGGTCCCGGTGATGGTGTTGGCGGGCGCATCGGCGACCGCCAGGGCGAAGCTGTCGCTGACCGAGGCACCTGATGGATCGGTGGCCTTGAGCAACAGGTTGTAGTTGCCTGAAGCGGTGCTGGGCGGCGTGCCGGTGAAGGTCAGGTTGGCGGCATTGAAACTCAGCCACGCGGGCAGGGCGCTGCCGTCGGCCAGGGTCGCTGTGTAGGTCAGTACATCCTGGTTGGCGTCGCTGAAACTGTCGGAGGTAACGGTGTAGGTGAATGGCGAGTTTTCAGTAGCGTTCTGGTCGAGGAGGGGGATGACCACCACCGGTGCCACGTTGCTGGCGGTGTTCTGATCGTCGAATACGAAATGGCTGGCCGTCAGGCTGTTGGCCAGGTTACCCGCCAGCGATACTTCGAAGCGATTGCCGTTGGCGTCGAAATTGTAGTCCTTGAGATAGGTGCGGTTGGTCGAGGCGCTGTAGGTCACCAGCAGCGTGCCATCCTGGCCATTACCCAGACCGGTGTAGCCGAGTGCAGACACATCGATCCTGTCGGCGGCCACGTCGAAGTCGAGGATCAGGTCACTGGAGCTGGTGCTACTGGAGCGGTAACTGTCGAGCGCCGAGGTGTAGCGGAATACGTCGGCACCCGCACCACCGGTAAGTTTGTCCGCACCCGTGCCGCCCACCAGAATGTCATTGCCGGCACCGCCATCAAGGGTGTCGTTGCCGGCACCACCGTACAGCTGCTCGTTGGCCGCGGTGCCGGTCAGCGTATCGCTGTTCGGCGTGCCATTGAGCACAATGGGGGCACCGGGCACATCCTGCACCGCAAGGGTAAAGCTGTCGCTGACGGTCGCGTTGCTGCCGTCGGTCGCGGTGACCTGGATGGCATAAGTGCCCGAGGCCGTGTTGCTGGGTGTACCGCTGAAGGTACGACTGGCGGCATCGAAGAGCAGCCAGTCGGGCAGGGCGCTGCCATTGGCCAGCGTGGCGGTGTAGCTGAGGCTGTCGTTGTCCGGGTCGGTGAAGCTGGTGGCCGGCACCACGTAGTTGAATGGGGTGTTTTCGGTCGCGTTCTGATCCAGCAGCGGCGTGGCCAGCACCGGTGTCTGGTTGGTCGGCGACGAAGCGGTGAAGACAAAATTGGCGCTGGTCAGCGAGTCGAGGTAATTGCCGTCCAGTGCTACTTCGAAGCGGTTGCCATCGGCGTCGGCGTCCAGCGATTTGATGTAGGTCTTGGTGCCGGCACTGTTGAGCGCCACATATACGCTGTCATTCCTGCCGTCGCCCAGGCCAGTGAAGCCCATGGCGGAGAGGTCGATCTTGTCGGCGGTGACATCGAAGTCGGTGATCACATCACCGAGGTCGGCACCGTCTGGGTTGTAGTTGCGGTAACTGTCCAGGCGGTTGGAGAACACGAAAGTATCCGCGCCGGTGCCGCCGGTGAGGGTGTCCACGCCGGCACCGCCGTCGAGCCTGTCATCGCCCGCGCCGCCACTGAGGCTGTCGTTGCCGTCGAGGCCGAGCAGGGTATCGGCCGCTTCACTGCCCAGCAGCGAGTCGCTGCCGCTGGTGCCGGTGATTACCCGGTTGAAGATGAAGTTGCTGGCGGTCAGGGTCTCGGTCAGGTTGCCCGAGAGAATCAGTTCGAAACGATTGCCGCTGGCGTCGGCGTCGTAGTCCTTGATGTAGGTGCGATCGCTGCTGTCGCTGTAGCTGATCTGCAGCGTGCCGCCACGGCCGTTGCCCAGGCCGGTGAAGCCCAGTCCGGCGAGGTCGATCTTGTCCTGGGTAACATCGAAATCGGTGATGGTGTCATTGAAGCTGGTGGTGGCGTTGCGGTAACTGTCTGACTGGCTGGCGAAGCGAAAGGTATCGGCCCCGCTGCCGCCGGTGAGCCCGTCGAGGCCCGCGCCGCCCACCAGGATGTCGTCACCCGCGCCGCCATCGATGCTGTCGTTGCCGGCACCGCCGTAGAAAATCTCGTTGGCGCTGCTGCCTAGCAGGGTGTCATTGCCAGCCGTGCCTTGTACGGTGGTGGTCGGCACTGTGGCACTGACATAGCTGCCGTCGCCATAAACCAGCGTGTCACCCTTGCTGGTGTGACCGATGGTGTTGCCGATGATCGCGTTGCGATCGGTGCCGTCTTCGTTGCGCTCGGCGACGCCGTAGGTCGATAGGTCACTGCCGCTGATGATGTTGCCCTGGATAAGGTTGTCGCTGCCGTTGAAGTATCGGCCGGACACACCCAGGGTGTCATCGTAGGACTGGATGATGATTTCCGCTACCGGGTTGCCCAGGGAGTTGTTGTTGAGCGTGTTGTCGGTCACTTCGACGTGGGTGCTGCCGTAGATGCGAATCCCGGCGCTGCCGTTGTCGTGAATATCGACGCCGCTGACGGTCACGTAGCTGGACAGCTTGATCAGTATGCCTTCGCCGCCGTTGCCATACACCTCGCCACCGGTAATGGTGATGTTGCTGGGGGAGGGGATATCCTCGCTGCCGCGCTGCACCACAATGCCATTGGCACCGTTGTCGTAGGCAAGGTTATTGGTCATGGTGAAATCGTGGGTGCTGGTAACAACGTTGAAGCCGTGACGGTCGTTGTTGTAGGCGATGTTGTTTTCGAAGGTGCTGTTGCTGAGGAAGTCGGCAACGAAGCCATCGAGGCCGTTGCCGTGGGCCACGCTGTTCTTGATGACCATGTTGACGGTCTGCTCGTGGGGGTCGAAACCGTACCCGGAGCAATCCTTGATCTCGACGCTGTCGAGGGTGACGTTGGAGTCGTAGGCTTCCTGGCCGGGAATAAACCCGTTGAACCAACCGTCGATCTTGCCCGTGGTGGCGTCGCGGTTGCCGTCGATGGTGAGGTGGCTGACACCGAAGTCGTGGGTTTCCTCACCGTAGGCCGAGCGGATGATGCCGGTGATCTTGGTGTCGGAGCCGTCGGCCACTTTGACAGTGGTTTCACCCATGCCGTCGCCGTACAGATAGACGTTACTTTTCAGCATCAAACAGCCGTCGGATGGTTCCGCACCGGCCGAAACGATATAGATCCCGGTGGGCATATACACCTGTCCGCCGCCTGCCGCGGCCGCCGCATCAATCGCGCTTTGTATGGCCGCCGTGTCGTCGCTGATGCCATCTCCTCTGGCACCAAAATCTTGTACGTTGAAAATCATGCACTTATCTCCATATCGGGCTTAAACCACGGCATATGCCAATGTTCCATCGGCGGCTACGGTGATAAGACCCAACGGAGCGAAAAAGTTGTGACCGCATATCGGAAGGTGTCAAAAATACAGCAAGCCGATGCGCGACAAAACAAAAGCGACTTTATATTGACGCGCTCTTGGGCGTCTAGCGAAGCCCCTGTAGGCGCGGGCTTGCGCACGATGACTGAATCGCGCCCACTCTCCAGTCTCTGGTGAACTCCCCCCGCTCCGATAGACACCTCCATACCTGCAGCAACTGCAGCGATTTCTTATCGCAAAAAAGACTAATGCTTTGTGGAGTGGTAACTAGCCTGTCAGTCAATTAATTCTTTGCGCGATTTCGGGCTGTGCGCGGGGCAATGTATGGAAATCAAACGAGCGAGCTCGGGGTTTCCTTGACTCCGAGGTCGCTACATGAACAGTTTCATCTCCGCTCAAAAAAAGTCAAAAAAGCAGTCAAAAGCTTCTTTTTTACTGCACAAATTACGTGAAGCCATTGCCGCCCGGGCATCTTCAGTAGAGTGCGAGCGGATTCTCCGAGCGCATCGCCCATCTTTTAGCCTTGAAGCATTGGAACCCCGACTGCTGTTATCGGCTGATTCTGTGGTCAACCTCAGTGCCGCTGCCGATACGGTGTCAATCGTACAAACCGGCCTTTCAGCAGACGGTGGGGCGATTCTCAACCTGACCGTCAATGCGGTCATGACCGCCTATGGCGATGCGACCACAGGAGTTTCGTCGTTAACCCTCAATGCCTTGGGCGGCAATGACTCAATCACCCTAGGAAGCGGCATCACCGCCAAACTGGTGATTGATGGTGGTACTGGCAGCGACAGCATTACCGGCCCGAATCAAGACACCGACTGGATTATCTCTGGCGTCAACAATGGCGCGTTTGGAGAGATGAACAGCTTCACCAATGTTGAGTCGCTGGCCGGTGGCAGCGGTGATGACAACTTCAAGTTTGAAACCTTCGGCGCACTGGCTGGCAGCATCAGCGGTGGCGGCGGCTTCGGAGTCAATACGGTTTTTTCTGCCGATACCGACAACGTCTGGGCGATCAATGCGGCTAATGCCGGGAGCTTGAACGGCAATCTTTTTAGCGCTGTGAGCAACCTGGCCGGTGGTCAGGGCGTGGACAGCTTTGACTTCACCTTGGCCGGTGCCATCAGCGGCATTATCGACGGTGGCGACGATGACTCGCAGCTGGTAACGCCGGTCGTCGATAGGCTGAATTTCAGTGGTTTGAATAGCGCGGTGGATGTCGACTTGGCTGCCGCTGCTGTGAGCGGTCGAGTCGGGGTATTCAGTCGGATCGACAGCCTGGTGGGCAGTTCCTCTGTCAGTGACACGCTGCTGGGCTACGACAGCAGCTCGGTACGCTGGACCATTGACGGTTCTAACTCGGGCAATGTGGAGGGGCTGCTGTTCAGCTCTTTCGAGAACCTGACCGGTGTCAGTAGTAGTACCAGCGATGCCTTTACCTTCGAGGTGGGCGGCAGTCTCAGCGGTATTCTGGCGGGTGGCAGCAGCACCTATGACAGTTTTGAGGTGGCTGATGGCCTGGGTGGCTACACCATTTTCAACCCGGCCAGCGGTGTTGATCTTGCCGGGTCGCTGAACCTCCACGGCAAGTCCATCACCTACACCGGGATGGATGCTCAGGACCTGATTGCCGGCGACCCCTATGACAAAGTAATCAAGGGCACGATTTTCAACGACACCATTGTGCTCGAAGATAACAGCACCGCTGGTGACGGCCTGATGCAGGTGCGCTTTGATGGGAAAAAATTCTTCGATGGCTTCACCACCACCGACAGCCTGGCTTTCGCTGTACCGGCCGACACCCTGACCATTGAAGGTCGCGATGGCAATGACAGCATTGAGGTCAAATCCCTCGACAGCCTGTTTGCCGCTGACTTGCTGCTTTACGGCAGTTCCCTGAACTCCCACGGCGTACCCATCGACGCCATCTACAGTGACACCATCACATTCAGTGGCAGCATCAATACCGGTGGCGGCACCCTTGATGCCTGGGCTGCCAATATTGTCGTGAGCAATTCGGTAAACATTGATGTGGGTGGCGGCTATATCAACTTCCGCTCGCGGGACATCGGTATTGCCGAAGTTGAAAACCTGTCGCCGGTATTCGGTACCGACCGCAGCGTTTCGATCATCATTGGCCAGGGTGCAGTGCTGAGTTCAGAGGGCGGGATATTCTTAATTGCCCAGGCTGAAGATCAAAACCTTGCCACCGTGTTGGGTGCGAGCAAGGAGGTAGACAACTACATCATTCAGCCACTGGCTGACCAAGTGGCGGGTCTTACTGCGCTGCCGGTCAAGCTGCTGGTGAAGAACTCCAGCGCCACTATCACCCTGCAAACGGGTGCCAAGCTACTGTCTGACAGCACCGTGGGGGTCTATGCCAACGCGGTTACCGATGCATCTGGCAGTGCCAGCAGCAGTTTGATCAGCCTGGGTTATGCCCGTGCCGTGAGTACGGCCACCATCGATATTCAGGCGAATGTAGAGATACTTTCACGTGATGCCTCGGTCGTTATCACCACCTCGGGTGAGGCCACGGCCAATCTGAGTTCCAGTACGTCCAAAGACTTGTCCAGCACGCCCAATCCGGGCGGCTCGGCGGCGCAGTTTGCGTTGGCCATTGCCGTCAGCGACGCCAATGTCACCTCCCATATCACTGTGGCAGCGGGTACCACCATTACTGCGGGCAAGACGGCCAATGTGATCGCCGGTGGCGATATCAGCTCCGAAGCTGAAGCTGAAACCGGTCTGTTTGCTGACGGTACTGCCGGCCTGGCTTTTGCCTTGCAGTTCTCCAATGCCGACATCAAAACCGTTATGAATGGTTCGGTTACCGCATTGGCCAAGCCCGGCTATACGGTCAAGATCGAGATCGATCCGCTGGAAACCAACCCTGACAATGTCGGCTATGTGGATTACGCCAACAACATGATTCACGTCGGTGCCCATGCCTTGGTGACCGAGGATGTAATCACCTATACCAACCGCTATGGCACCAGCATTGGCAATTTGCGCGATGGTGATTCGTACTACGTTATCGCGCTCGAAGACGACCTTTCTACACTCGATCGTGACGAGTCAGAATGGATCATGCTGGCCGAGACCGAGACTCAGGCGATCAAGGCCAGCCTGGGTTTCACCGATGTAGCAGATGGCAACGTAGTGAATCTCACGGTGCTCTCTGGTCTTGAAACCGCCAATAACGGACGGGTGTTCGTCGGCAGTGATATCGACGCTGATGCCAGCAGCATTACCTTGCGCGACAGCGCCAACTCACCCAGCAATTTCAACAAATTCGAGCTGGGCCAGGCGGTGGTCTACCACGATGACGGGGTTAACCATATCGATGGGCTGGTGGACGGTAATACCTACTACGTAATCGTTGGCACCAGTCAGAACAACCTGCAGGGCGACACCCGTTTTGCCACCGGCCAGGTGATTCAACTGGCTGAGTCTGAGAACGAAGCCCGGGCAGGGGTGTTTATTGACATCGGTTCGAGCGCGGATGCCAACGGCTTTAGCCTGACCGCCAAGCATGTGCTCGACACCGGTTTCGCCACCGGCGTGGGCATCTTTGCCGAGCTCAGCGCAGAGGACAAAGCCAGCGCTAGCGCCGGACTTGAGAGCGAAGACGCGGAACAAAGCCCGTTGGAAAAATTCAACGATGTGCTCGACACCAATATCGCCGACAAGATCATCACCAGCCTGACCAAGTCGTACAAGGACAATCAGGCCGCGACCAACAGTGGTTCTGCTTCCGGATTCAGCGTCGCTGGTGCGCTGGCTTTTACTTTTGCCAAACACTCGGTCATTACCGAAGTTGGCAGTTCATCAGTGCTTAAGTCCAACGAAGACCTTGAGGTCAAGGCCACCATCAGCCAGGAATTTGCACTCAGTGCGGAAAGCACCGTCGAGCCGCAGGAAGACAAGGATAGCGAGCCAGCGGGAACCAGTGCTGCCAACAGTGTCAGTGTCGCGGTAAGTGTGGGGGTATTCGACAACACCGCCACGGCGACGGTAAACAGCAATGCCACGCTGGATGCGTTGCGCGCCACGCGGGTGATAGCAGATGTCACTTATCCGTTCCTGACTCGGTCGGACCAATACATTCCTCTGTCGTTGGGCGAGTTGGTCGATTCGTTGCGTTCGGAGGGCCCCGATGCCGTCACCAAGTACCTGACCGGCACTCTGGGCGCTAAAGAAGGCCTATTCAACAGCTGGACCAACGCCACCTCCAAAGCGGACAAGCTTGGGATTGCCGGCTCGGTCAACGTGCTGGTGTTCGACAATGACGCGATTGCCGATGTGAAGTCTGGTGTGCAAATCAACCAAGACCTGGATTGGCGCAATGATGCGATCAATGCGCACGTCAATCAGGCAACTAATCAGGCAGATGGGCGCGGTGAGCAGGTGGTTTCAATTGAAGCCACCAACTACATGCAAATTATCAATATGACGGGCAACTTTTCCCTGCCCGAGTTTGATATTGACCCAACCAAAAGCGACTCCTTCAAGGAGCGCCTGTCGCTGAACCCAGCAGGCACCGGTGGTTCCCGGGGTGGCGTTGGCGGTGCCTTCTTTATCAGCGTGATGGACAACACCACCCATGCGTTGGTGGCTGATGGTGCAGCGATTTACAGCGGTGCCGACGGCGGCTTCAACATGAAGGCCGAACAGGCGGTTTCGCAAGTCAACCTGGTGCAGGCGGGCGGTGAAGGTGGCAAGTTGGCCATCAGCGGCTCGGTGGCTTACAACGGCATCACGTCGGACACCCTGGCGCAGCTCGGAGCTGGCGCGTTTGTAACGGGCCGCGATGTGCGTCTGTATGCGGGTGATCTGGAAACCAACGTCAACTGGGTCGGCGGTATCGCCAAGGGGGAAACCACTGGTGTTGGTATTGCCGTGGCGATCAATAACCTGAACCGGCAAACCCAGGCCATTATCGGTGACGCGGATCAGCTCACCAGCAATAACAGCATTGATGCGGTCCAGCACATCAATGTTTCCGGTGACGTTAAGTTGCGCGCATTTGTGGGGGGCGAATTGTGGTCCTTCGCTGTGGCGGGGGCAGCAGCTACGGGCTCTCAACCCGAGCAGCCCGAAGTAGGCAAGGCTCCGGCAGGCGCTAGCAAAACGCCCAGCCAGTTCGACAGCACTATTGCTCCGCAGCAGTCGGGTAGCACCACTGCCGCAGCGGCGGCGGTGTCGGTGAATATCGTCAATGACGACACCCGTGCAGCCATTGTGGATGCTGGTCATCTAATTGCCGGTGGCGACCTGGTGCTCGAGGCTGGCAACGACCTGTTCCATGTTGCCGCAACGGGTGGCGCAGCCTTTGCGGCCAATACCGGTAATCAGACGGCCAATGCACTGGCCGGTGCCTTGAGCTTTAACAACCTGGATGTGGAAACCCGGGCCTATGTGATTGACACCGATCTGGTGGTCGACAACCTGGATATCAGTGCCACCCGCACTGGCGACCTGATTACCGTGAGCGCGGCGGCTGCCGTCAGTACATCGAGTAATGGTCTGAGCCTGGCGGGCTCTATCTCGTTCAACCGACTGGACAACGAAACCAAGGCTTTCATGTATGGCGTTGCGGTCGATGCAAGTGGCGATGGCACGCTCAAGGCCAGTGATGATTCGGGAATTATTTCTATCGGTGGTGGGGCTGCCATTGGCGGCGCTACGGGGGTTGGTTTCTCTATTGGCTTTAACGAAATTACCGGTAATACCCTGGCCGCTATCGAGGATTCGACTCTCGATTTTGGCGGCGCGTTAGAGCTACGGGCGATCAATAACAACGCATTACGCTCGGTGGGAATATCCGTTGGAGCCAGTAAAGAAAGTGCGGCGGCCTTTACCATTGGCGTGAACTTGATCATCAACACCGTTGATGCGCACATTAGCCGGTCAAGCCTGACCGGCGCTTCGGCAGTCACGCTGTTGGCGCAGGACGACTCTGTGCTGCAAGCCGTCGGCGGTGCTGTGGCCATCGGCCTTAACGGGAATGGTTTTGGTGGTGCGCTGGGTTGGAACTCGGTGACCAACACTATTCGGGCCTACGTTGAAGATTCCAGCCTGACGGGGATTACCGGTGAGGTCAGCGTTACCGCTAAATCCAGCGAGGATGATGGTCTGCTGGACGGCAAGATCTCCTCGGCGGCCATCGGCGCGGCAGGTTCCACCAATACCTCGGTGGGTGGGGCGCTGGCGATAAACGGCATTATCAACAAGGTTGATGCCCATATCACCAACTCAACCGTGCATGGCACCGGTAATCTCAGTGTCCAGGCACTGGATACCTCGAGTATCAAGTCGCTGACCGGCGGAGCGGCCATTTCCATTGGCGGCACCGGTGTCGGTATCGGCCTGTCGGCCAATTTCATTGCCAACGAAATCACCGCCACCATCCTCAATTCTGATGTGATGTGTACGGCGGGCAGTGTGTTGGTCAATGCCGATGAAGGTGCCTCGATCAATTCGGTGGCTATCGGCTTGGGTGGGGGCACTGGGAATGCTGTTGCCGGTTCCGCTACGGTCAGCGTGATCGTCAATACGGTTGAAGCCTCCATTGCCGGAGCGGCGATGGTGCAGGCCGCCGGTAACGTGCGAGTTAAGTCGCACAATGGTGCCCATGCCACCACCATCGCCGGCCAGTTAGCGGTCAGTGGTGGTACCAGCGTAGGAGCCGCCATCACCAACGTCACCATCGTCAATAACACCAAGGCCTGGATCGATGGCCGGGCGACTGTGGCGGCCAATGCCAGTGTGGGTGGCAGCTTTACCGATGCCACGGGACGTACCGGTATTCGGGGTGTTTCGATAGAAGCGTCCTCGCCCAAGGATGTACAGATTTTTGCCATTGGCGGGTCCGTAGGCAGCACCGCTGGCATCGCCGGTTCCTTCTCAGTCACGGTCATTGATGACACCACTGAAGCCTTTGTTTCGTCCCCAGGCGCTTCCGCAGCCGGCAGCATCATCTCTGGCGGCGACGTTAATGTGGTGGCGGTCAGTGGCTTTGACCTGATTGGCGCAGCAGGCGCTGTGGCCATCGGTGGTACGGCAGGTATTGGTGTTGGTGTGGATGTTGGCGTGGCAACCATTAGCAATCGTGCGTACCTGGGCAATGGTACTCAGGTCCAGGCCGACAATTCGGTAGTGGTTCAGGCGCTGACGGAAGACAGCGTGCTGTCAATGTCGATCACCGGCGCTGCGGGCGGAACCGTGGCCGTTGGTGTTACCGCAGGGGTGTCCGTGCTGTCACTCACCACCGAGGCCTACATCGGTGCAGGAGCCAAGGCTTACGCCAAAAACAACGTGGTGGTGCAGGCGCTCGATACCACCGTGGCCAACGTGGTCAGCGGCAACATAGTCGGTGCCGGAACCGTGGCGGTGGGTGTGGCTGGCGGTATCTCGGTAATCACCAAGGACACCCGCAGCTGGATTGGTGCCAATGCGACCGTGGATGGCCTGGCAACAGGTGCGGCATTTAAGGCCAATACCGGCACTTTCGACAGTGCGACAGCCATCGATTACAGCCAGCAAAACAGCGTCAATGCCGGGTTCAGTACCTCCAACGTCGATGCTCAGGCGGACACCATCGAGCTGAGCTATCCCGCCGCCGAGCAGTTTAGCGAAGGACAGCAGGTCAACTATTCAGCGGGTGAACAGGCCATTCGTGGATTGACCAGCGGCAGCCGCTACTACGTGCATATCGTCTCCGGTAACACCATCCAGTTGTACCGTGAGGCGGGCGACGCTTCGACGCTGGTTGATCTGAAAGCCTCGACCCTGCAGGTGGACGCGCCGAGCAATATCATCACCTATGTGGGGCATGGCTATACCGAGGGCGAAGTGGTGCAGGTGGGCAGCAACACGGCGCTGCCAATTGCCGAGCTCGCAGCCGGTGCCTACACCGTACATAGGCTTTCGGATGACAGCTTCCAGTTACTGGATGCAGACGACAAGGTGGTGGACCTCAGAGTCTCCACCGCTATGAGTGGTCCGAATTGGACGGCCGAGCACAATCTAGACAGCGTCACAGGCGTCGGTACACCTGAAGTGACCAACGAAAACTGGGCCGATTCTGATGAAATCACCCATCGCGATGGCACCGCTATTGTCACGGCAGACCGCAGTGGTGTGATCGTGACGGCGGTCAGCACCAACCAGATCGCCACCGCCGGTGCGGCAGTGGGTGGGGCCGGTACGGTGGCGGTGCAGGTGTCTGGCGCGGTTAGCGTGCATATCATCAACACCGAAGCCCATATTGCTGCTGGTGCCGATATCAACACGACCAACGGTAATGCTGGTGCCGGGGCCAACCAGGGTGTTTATGTCAACGCCGGACGCAGCCTTGAAGAGGTTGCAGTGGGTTTGTCAGCCAGCGTCAGTGGCGTGTTTGCTGGAGCGCCTTCGGCCACTGTCCCCGTCATTCTGGGCGGCACCCGGGCCTGGATTGGTAATGACAGCGGTTTTGCCACTGACTCCCACGGCAGCGCTGCTACCTATGCAGGCAACGTCAATGCCAAGGGCGATGTGGATGTTCGTGCCACGGCCAAGGAACGCGTTATCAGTGTGGCCGTCGGTATTGCCGGTTCTGGTATTGCCGGCGTTGCCGGTTCAGCCTCGGTGGTGGTGATGGATACCACCACCCTGGCGGCGATCAGCGGTGATGTGAAAGTCTATGCCGGCGGTAATGTCTATGTTGGTGCCCGTGACGACACCCAAACCTGGTCCATCGCTGGTGGGGTAGGTATAGGCATTGGCGGTGGCGGCGGTGCAGGTGCTATAGCGGTGAGCGTGATCACCAAGCACACAGAGGCGGTAATTGGCGGTGGAGCCTCGGTGGATGCGGCTGGTAACAGCGCCGGTTCGGTCCAGGTGGCCACTGGCGCTACGGATGCTGATGGCGTCCCATTGTTCACCAGCGGTAAAGGCGTTGCCGTGCAGGCGCACTCCAGCGAAGACGTATTTGCCCTAGGGGCAAGCGTAGGGGGTGGGCTGTACGTGGGTGTGGCAGGGTCGGTATCGGTCGAGGTAATAGACTCCGATTCGCTGGCCCATATCATCGGCGGTGCGCAGATCAATCAGCAGCTTCCTCTAATCAATTCGGCAGCGGCGCAGTTGGTCAATGTGTCTGCGACCAATCAGCTGGATGTGCTGTCCATCGATGGCGCGGTAGCTGGCGGAGCCGGCGGGCTTGGGGCCAGTGTTGATGTGGCGGTGATCCGCAACGATACGTCCGCATTTATTGGCGGCGCAGATACCAAGGTTCAGGCCAAGGGGGATGTGGCGGTCAATGCGGTTGCCCGGCGCGACCTCAGCAGCAACACCATTTCATTGGCAGCAGGCGGCTTTGGCTTGGCTGGCAGCATCAGTGTGTATTCAGTGGGCGGCAATTTTGGCAGCAGCTATACCGCCAACGATGGCAGCTCCAGCCAATCCCAGGATGCGTTGGATGGTGGTGATGGAGAAACGGTGACCGATTCGGTGGAGAGTACCACCAGTGGTTTCATGGATGGTTTCACCGCAAAAGATGCTGACACCGTTCCGGCGTTTGATAGCAGCGCGGTTGATACCAGCGCTAACACCATCAGCATTGCCAGCCATGGCTTGAGAACTGGTGACAGTGTCGTCTACACCAGTGCCAGCGCCATTGGCGGCCTTGTTTCAAATACGACGTATTACGTGATCGAGGTTAGCGAGAACGAATTCCAGCTGGCAACCAGTGCCAAGAATGCCATTGCAGGGGTGGCCATCAACTTCACCTCGGCCGGTGGCAATGCTCAGCAATTGAGCAGCGGAGCTACAGCCAGTGCCAACTCGGCTCGCGACACCGTGGCTGACAACAGCGCGGCAGGCAAGGTGGATGGAGCCAAAGATCAGACCGATGGCGTCAGCAGTGGCACCACTGCGGGTATTTTGTCGGGCGCGAGCATTGTCGCCAAGAATGTTGAAGTGAACGCCACCAACCGCACCCGTCTGAGTTTGCTGACCGGTGGGGTCGGCCTCGGTGGTGCAGCCGGTATNGGCCTTGGCATAGTGGTCGCCACNGTGGANTCGGACGTATCGGCCTTTATCGATGAGANCGTCAGCGTCAACGGTATAGACGGTGACGCCACCCCAGGCGGTGATGGTGATGTAAAGGTTTCCGCGGCGCTGGACTCGAACATCCGTTCCCTGGGCTTTGCCGGTGCGGTGGGTGGTTTTGTCGGGCTCGGTGCAGCGGTTTCCTACATTGAGGACAGCAGTGATGTGCGGGCGCTGGTTGGTGCCCATGTCAACGGTAGCGGGGATATATCAGGAACGGATGGTGCACAGATCGGCACCCTGGTTTCGTTCCGCAATGTCACCGTCGAAGCCGAAGCCGACCGCACCATGGCCATTGCCACAGGTGCTGCAGGTATCGGCGGTAGCGCGGGTCTCGGCGTGGCGATCACCGTCGGCCGGATCACTGGTTCAGTCGATGCGTTGGTGGCGGATAACAGCCAGATCGGCAGCGCTCTGAGCCAGGTTGGCAATGTCACCCTGAGTGCCAGTGGCACAGCCACCATTACCCCCTTTGTGGACGGCGGCCCTATGGGCATTGCCCTGGGCGGTGGCTTCTTTGGTGGGGCCGCAGGTATTACCGATGCACGTATCGGTGATAGCGGTAATCAAGTGGGCGTGACCGCGAAAGTTGGCGAGCGCGTGACCATTGACGCCAGTGGTGAGGTCAGGCTCACGGCAGACTCGGTCTATCTAGCGCGGGTTACAGCCGACGGCGGCGCTATTGGTGCAATTGCCATCGGTGCAATGTTTGCCCGTGGCGATATTGTCAGCCTCACCGAGGTCAGTATCGGCAAATCGACCCNGATCAACGCCGGTAGCCTCAGTGCCATAGCCAACAACACCAGCGACAGCTCGGTTAGCACCACAACCGCCGCTGGTGGCTTGGGTGCCGGGGCTGGCAGTAGTGCGGTTACCTATGTAACGCCGACAGTGCTGGTGAAAGTTGATGAAGACGCCAACATCACCACCCAGGGGGATGTGACCCTGCAGGCTACCTCCATTCGTGCCAAGGCTGGAGCCAAGGGCTTCGGGCTGGTGATTGGGGGGGCTGCTGTCGGGGTTGTGCTTACCGATGCCAATGTCACCCCTACGGTGACCAGCAGTGTTGGCAAAAACGCCAGCATCGTTGCCGGTGGCGATGTCGCCGTGGTGGCAGAGGTGCTCGCCAAGACCACCAGC
>C687J35021_10001041_pt1 | contig 21087 bp, 30 predicted proteins | sample RifCSPhighO2_12_FD_35021 | JGI IMG/M metagenome (IMG submission 35021)
CCCCCAACCACTTCTCCCCCAAGTGCTTCTCCCCCAACCACTTCTCCCCCAAGTGCTTCTCCCCCAAGTGTTTCTCCTCAAAATGCTTCTTCCCAAAGCGCTTCCCACCCAAGTGCTGTCACCTTTATAACTCTTTTGAAAGACAGTCATTTTGTCTCCCTTTTATTTTCTGAAAACCCATGTGGGCTGGCATACATGTTCTATCGCCCCATAGGCAATCATAATGTCGCTCGGGATTGTGTCTTCCTGAGACGGAGCTTTTCCTGTTGCCGGCCCCGCTGACTCAACCAATGTAGCGTTGGTTAAAACCACATAGTCTTCTGTTACCTCAGCTACAATACCGCTATAGCTGTAACGGGCGCACAGTATTTCTACTGGCTGGCCTTTTTTAGATGCTAGATATTGTTGCACTATTATCACCTCCTTCCAATACTAAAATAGTTTAGACTGCATTCCAGCCGTCTCAAAAAATATCTCTCCCAAAATCTTCTCCTGTAGGTGATGCGGCATTGCTTTAGAATGGTGGTACTCTTTTGCAACGGTAAAATCCTCTGCCGTTTCTGCCAGCCAATAGCCAGTTTGATCTGAACCGATAGGCTGGCGGTAAAGGGTGAGTAACTCCATTTTTAGCTGGGATAGGCTTTTTTCATTTAATGGCTCTATAAAACGAGAAGGCGCACTGTTCCATTCTCTCATGCAGTCCTTACGGCTGATAGGGTTTGTCCGTTTATGCCTTTTTAGGATATCTAGAAGTTTCCTATGTGTCTCTGTCATTTTATATCTCCCTTTTTTGCATATGCTTCCTCTTCCTGTTGCTCTGCAAATTCATCTTGTATGAGGTAAAAAACATTGATTGCAGTATCACTTCGATATTTTGTATTGCAGTCTCTTGTCTCAACTATAACTTTCTGTGGGTCTCCAAAAGCTTCATCAACCATATCGTCTAAAGTTTCTTGTATTAAATCTATCTTGCTTTTTTCGTCTAAATCAATTTTCTGGATAATAGGCATAATTCTTTCTTTAATTTCATCAGGGTCTAGTGTTACGGAGATGACTGCTGTGTCTCTAACGTATACATCAATTTCTTTTGTCATTTTTCCTCCAAGAACACCTGTCTATTTTTCCTAAAAGACGGCCAGTCAAAGAGCAGGATTTTCCCGTTTTCCATAATCCTGTCCAAGACTCTCTCTCCAAGACAAAATTTTAAAGTATTAACGTTACCGTTAGAGGTAATAATGGACGGTCTCAAGTATTCGTAGCGGTAGTCAAGAACATTATAAAACAGAAGCTTTTCTGTCTCAGATCCGAACTGGACAGAAACATCATCAATCACCAGCAGGTCGCACGTTCTATAGTCTTCCAGCGCCTCTTTTTCAGACTCTTCGGGGTGGTTATTCCAAGAAGCTTTAATTCTGCTGAGCAATTCAATTCCTTTAACGAACTCTGTTTTTACAGAGTCGCCAAGAATATTTGCAACGGCTGCCGCTAAGTGGGTTTTCCCAGTTCCTACAGTTCCTAGCAGGATAATATTCGGCGATCGTGTGTTATGGAAACCTGCTGTGTATTTTTCCATCCATTTTACGTTTTCTTTCTGCCCGTCGTTAAAAACCTGATAGTTTTTGAACGAGGAGTTTTTAAAGCGAGGTCTTATTGGCATTTGCTTTTCCTTTGAAAGAGTCAAGCAGTATTTTCCTGATAATATAGGAAAGTGGCAAGTCCTGCTGATCCGCTTTTGTTTTTATCATGGCGAATAATTCCTTCGTGATCCTGATACCTACCCATTTTTCTTTTTTCATATTAACCCTCCCCCCTATTAGAATATTTTCCCTTTTTTAAAACGGCACATCCTCTTCAATATTTTCACAGCGTGCATATCCCGCAAAAGGAACAATATTGATATCGTACTCGTTCCCCTCACGGTTTCTTTTTGGAAGACCGTCTGCATCTCGTGCCTGCTCAACTTTTACAGTTAAAATACATCCTTTGCCTATCAGCATAGATGGCATTAAGTCTACGGCGTTATCTACGGGTAACCCCAGTCTTGAGCAAACGAGTTTTACCCTCGGGAAAGCCCGCTCCGTAAAAAACAGCGTGTCTTTTAATATTGTGCCTTTATAGTTTCCATCAACAATTTCAAACACGAAAACCCAAAACTTGTTGCCTGTAGATTTTGCGACACATTCTTTCACATCTACTACTTTTACAATGTAGCTACCGGCAGGAACTAGTTCAACGTTTTCATTATCAGGAATATTTGGAAAATCAACGAATACCATTTTTTTACCTCCTCACTTTTCAAGTTTTTTGGAAAGAAAGTCTAGGCACTTTTGAGCTAATTCTCTAGGCATTTCTGCCCATTCTGTTACGCCCGCTTTTGCTATCACTTTATCTTCCCAGTTTTCCTCCACTTTCACGATCTCGATTAACCGCCTGATAGAAGTTAACTGCTCAGGGGTGATAAGCTCCACAGCAACTGATTTTTTCTCTAGAAACTTTTCCCCTCCTTCAATACGGGAAGCAAAACTTTTGTATGTCCAATCAAAAACAGCATTTTGAGGGAACGTCTGATACCGGCTTTTACGGACAATAGCTGACCGTTTTTCTCCCTCTAAAACAATCTCCAGCCATAAATCTAGGGAATACTCCTGTTTAGGGTCTCCGTCAAAAGTTGTTCCTGCATAAACCACATCTTTCCCTACCCGTGACCATTTATCAGCCGCGTGGCAAATCAAGATCACGTTCATATCAACCCTTTCGAGCCATAACATCATCTGGCGGGTAGGCTTGTTCGCTTCCTTTTTATCTCTGCCAAAATCACTGCCGCCGGTTTCTTCGGCTTCACTACGAGCGATGTTATACAGTTTGCTGAAACTGTCTATTACAAGGGTCTTGTATTCATGCGGTGTAGTAGCAAGCGCTTTAATTTCTGCGATGACTACTTTAAAATCTTGTGAACCTTGTTCCTTTCCAAAATATACCGCACCTGCTTTTTGTAGCTTTTCTGTATAGTGTGGCAACGTAGCCCCGCCTTCGGTGTCAATGAAATAGCACTTCGGCCAGTCTATCGCACCAAAAGTTTTCCCAACGCCAGCTTTCCCGGAAACGATAATCTTCGGTTTGCTTGGTAAGATTACTGTTGGTTCTATTGCTTTAAATTTCTGTGTCATTTTCCCTCCTTTTTAATTTTTTCTTCTCTTACTTTGTTGTTTATTCTATCACATTGATTTTAAAATGTCAACAAAACTTAACAATATTTAACGGCAGTATTGAGACTCATAAGCGGCCTCTTCCCTATCTTGGCAGTTAGTCCGCCACGCCTCTTCTACGATAGCCATAGCGTCCATTTTAGAAAGCTCTGGATAACGTTCTTGAAAAAACACGAATACGTCTTCTAGGCTGTTCTCCCCGTCGCAAAACTGTTCGTATGCATCAGAAAAATACATGAGGTTTTTTTTATTTAGCGCCACTTTCCTCCCCCCTTCCTTCCCAACCCATAGGCCGTTGTCGTCATATTCATCTCTCCAGTCTTTTATCTTTGGAGTCAGACGAATCGTCATAACTTGCCCATCCGTTTTGTCTCTTACGTCAAAAATATGTCCCTCGAGATAACAAAATTCTTTTTCAAATACATACTTATCTCTAAGGTATTCCCTCATCAATAAAATAAGTTTCATAGGGAACCACGGTTTCAGCGGATTGCTTTCAGTAATCCCCATTTTTTCTCTTTGTTCAGTCTCTATTTCTTCAATTAATCCTTCTCTCATTTTCCCTCCCTCCTTTCTTTTTTAGTTAAACATAGCCCTGAATGTTCTGTAACAAAACTGTGCAATTTTTAAAAAATACTTAATTCTTATCATAATATTTTATCTCCCAATGTTGCCAAAACAGATTTTGTTCTGAAACATTTATGGCAAAGGAAGAAAATCCCTCCAGCCGGATTTTCAAAGTCCAGCAAATTTTCGGTGTCTTTGCAAAAAAGACAACAACGAGATTTTTGCTTTTTCTTTTTCAAAAAATCAGACATTTTCATTAGCATTTTTCATCTTTTTTCTTGCTTTATTATATTCCTGAAATATCTTATTCGCTTCCGATTGCGGCAGCGCCTTTGTTTTTAAACACATACCACAAATTGAAATAATTTGTCCATCCGCAGTACGGAGATGGTCTAGGTTTTTCTTTTTGTTACAATAGATGCACTTATGGCGTTTTTTCATTGTTTCTCTCCTCCTTGCTGTTTTATAATGCTCTTTTTTATCCCCAGGATGCCCCAGGAAGGCACTTTCTGCTCTGGCTTAGGCGATAACCTTTAGCTTCCAACAGGCACTACGAAAACATGGTAGCCGTGCAAGCTGGCTATGGTTACAGCCTGAAAAAATAGCGTGGGGCGGTAGTAGTCATCTAGTGTCTGTGCCCATATTATAAAGTCTGTAATTTTTTCAAAGATTTTTTCTTCTTTTTTATCTTTTGTTATTTTTATCATTGTCCCTCCTTTATCCTCCTTTATCCGACTTTTTAAGCAAAGCAAATTTTTAGCTTTTCGCTTTCTACTCTATAGTTTTTGACTTTTGTCTCTTTGCTGGCGTCTGTCCCTTCAAATTTTACAGGAATTTCTAAAGTTTCCATTTTCGTTTTCCTCCTCTCCCCGTCCTGAAATTATGTGATTGCATCTTTGATCCACGCATCCTCGATGTTTGTCGCGCTTAAATCAACGCCGCGTATATCCGCATGGCGTAAATCTGAACCACGTAAATCTGCATTTTTTAAATTCGCATTTTGTAAATCTGCACCCATCAAATTCGCACCGCATAAATTTGCATTTTGTAGATTCGCATTTTGTAGAGTTGCATTTTGTAAATTTGCTTCCTCTAAATCCGCATTTTGAAAATTTGCGCAACGCAAATCTGCATCGTGCAAGTCTATACCCTGTAAACTTGCATTTTCTCCTTGTTGCGCCTTTTCAAATTGGCGATGGACAGTGGCATTATGAACACCCTTTGCCTCCTCCAATCCTTTTTTTATTTTGACCAGCAGGTTAGAATACCTGCTCATTTTTTCTATTTCTTCATTCATTTTCCTTCTCCTTCTTTCCCCGGCGCTCTAAGAGGCCGCCTGCAAGAATGTTTCTCTCTCTACTATCTCTTTGGAACAAAGAGGCCGCGCCGTGTATCCTTTCCCTCAGTAAAAGACTCTCCTTCCATAGAGACCCCTTTATTTTCTATAAAAACCTGCCTCTCTCTGTCGCAGGGGTGGCAAACAGAGTACCTAATATCTTCGTTTGTGTAAAAAATAGCATCCCGTCCCTCTATAACTATTCCTCCGCAATCCGCACACCTGCCCACTTTTTTCATTACTATTTCCTCCTTTCCTCAGTTTTAATACCAAGGATGTAATTAGTAGCTTTCTGCGCCTGTCCAGCTGCCCAGAATATCCACTTTTTGTTTTCTCTTAGTTTTTCTGCCCAGTTCCGGCAATAGGAAACAGAGTTAGAAAACGTTTTTTGGTCTATTCCGCTATGGCTTGAAAGAAAACTGGCCCCAATCTCTGCAACGAGTTCCTCTTTTGAGTATTCGTGAGATCCAAACGAGGCTACGGCTGTTAATGATTCCCTGTCCAGCCGTTTTTCATGTCCTGTGCTATGTACAGCTTCATGGAAAAGTGTTAAGTAAAACTCTTCTTTAGAAGAAAAACTGTTTTTCACAGGCATTAGAATTATATCTGTTACTGGGTTATAGGCAGCTTTTGAGGAGTTTTCAGCTAAGGAAGGTTTATCTTTGTAGCTATCAAAAACAGCCTGCGCCTTTTCGATAGGTTTAAAATCAATTTTTTTCAATTCTTTATCAATATCTGCTTTGATTGTCTCTGGCAGCCAGCATTGCGCTAAGTTAAAAACCCTATAGGTTTTTAGGAAAGGGATTTTATCTAGCTTTCCTGTTTCCTGATTTAAAAAATCAATAAAGTTCCAATAAATAACCTCTGTGCTTTTTTCTCCTAACAAAATTCTGCCTCCAATATCGCTGACCTGTTTAAAGGTGGCGAAGTAAGGCAAAGAAAAATCAGAGAGGTTTAGAAGCAAAGCATTAATCCCGTTATAAGCCTTTTTAGAGATAAAATTCTGCGCAGGCTTACCGACCCATGGCTTTTCCCACGGGATGCGTTCTCGCTCTAATGCCAAAATTATCTTTTCTGTAATTTCATTATATGTTTTCATTAAATCAACCCCATTTCTTGGAAAGATTTATATCCCTCATGAGAAACAATCACGTGGTCAATGATTTTAATCTGCAGCATATCCCCTATTTTTTTAAGCGTTTCTGTCATCCTTATGTCCTCTGCGCTAGGAATTAGTATTCCTGATGGATGGCTATGCACCAGAATAAAGGCGGCAGCGTTGGAAAGCAATGCCCTAGAAAATATTTCCCTTGGGTAAACGGCTGTTTGGTTCAGGGTTCCTGAAATTTGATATGAACCAATAAATTTATGCTGATTGTCGAGGTACAGCGTGATAAAATATTCACAGTGCGCATCCTCTAGGTGCTTTTTCATAAACTCCGCAACGCTGGCGGAGTTTTTAAAACTTAGCGTTTGTGTTTTAATTTCACTCTCTTTAACAAGAGAGAGCTTCAGGGTTGGTATTTTATATGTCATTTTCCTACTCCTTTAAATATTTTCCTGTTCGCAAAAACCTCTCGGTTTCTTCCTGTTTTCATTTTTCTTTTCTCCCTTCCCCGGCGCTCTAACTGGCCGCCCGCAGGCTGTCCCGCCTTCCGCCGGCATTGCTCATGCTCCGGCGGAGGCGCCGATAAAAAAATCAAACTTGAGGATTATTTTTTGCAAATTCAAAAATTTCACCATATTTTTTGAAATGTTTTTTGCAGTAATTTCTAAAAAACCCGGGAATAGTTAAACACCGTTTTTTTCCGTGCAATTCCTCACGGATTTCGTCGTCCATTAAATTTACAACGGCGCCCCAAAAAAATTCCCGATCATTTATTTTCACGTTTGTTTTTAGCAGATCCTCATTTTTTTCAATTATTTTGATCATTTTCTACTCCCTTCCCCGGCGCGCTCAGTGGCCACCTGCGGGACTTTTCAAATTATCCCTTTCATTCAATTTTTTCCATTCACGGCCTTGTTTGTCAGCCTCCTTTTCAATAAGTTCTTTTTCAGAAGAGCAGTAGGGAGTGAGCTCGTGTGGAATCTCTCCATCCAAAGATGAATATCCGCATGCGCAATATACGGTGATCATCTCGTTCCCGTTGTAAAATTCATCGAAGTCCTCTCCATGATCCGTTATTTCTTTCATTTTTTCTTCCTCCCTTCCCCGGCGCTCTCAGTGGCCGCCTGCAGGATTACCATCTGTACAACAGTGTAGCACGATACAACACGATGTCAAGTGGTTATTTTTTTTTATTTGCATTTTTTTTGATGATGAACATCATATGATTTGCGTCATAATCCTAGCAGGCCCTGCGGAATCTAAAGGAAGGATATATAATTGGCTTTCCCTATCCGGATAATAGACAATGATAATTATATATGATTATATATATGATATTTCTTAGTATCCTAGTATCCTATACCATTGTTAGTTATAGCTATATATATATAGTATTTATATATTAGCTATGATATATACTTAGTAATATTTAGATATATACCTAGTTATAGATACTTATATCTTATATATATCTTAGTATATATCTATGTAGTACTTAGTAGTAATACTTAGTTATAGTATCAGTAATAGTTAATAGTTATATGTTATGTAGTAGTAGTACCAGTATAAGTATTATCATGACATGTAAGGATATATATCATTATAATTGGTAATATACTTAATCATTAATAGTTATCTATATTAATATACTTATCTTTATCATTATCAGGATATATATATATTATTAGTATGTCATTGTATATAATATATAATTATATATGATCATACCCTAGGGGTGTACCCGGCTACCTCTTGATCCTGATTGACCGAGGATAGCCGTGGCCATATCCTCACTCACAATTTATCAGACTGCATTTCTCAGGTTTACAATCCTTACTCATATATTCTCAATAGCAAGAGGGATTAGAGGGGAGTATAGGGATAGGGTAAATTAGAAAGGACTAGTAGGGTACATGGATTATTTTAGATAATAGGATAGTGGAAGACAGGGGAGGCAAGAAGTAGGCTAGGGAGTGCTATTGCGGAAGAAATTAGGGGTAGTGATGCTAAGGGGGATAGGGGGCAGGGATTAGTAATGGATATTGACAGTCTAGAAAAAGATGGTAAAGATAATTGCATGGGAAGAACGGGGAGCATATTAAATTCAGCAGGAGTTATAGAGGACAGGAAGAGCAAGTTAACGATTCGGATGAGAAAGTTATTAAGGTTATTAACGGACACGGAGCACACTGTAATTGAGGCATGCAGGGAGAGCGGGTTAAACAGGATGACGTATTATTCATATTTAAAGAACCCGTTATTTGCTGGTGCGTTAAGGGACTACAGGGAGAGGGCGATGTTAGCGACAGGGCCAAAGATAGACCAGATTTTAATTGAGAAGGCATTGAGGGGGAACATATCTGCGATACGGACATATTACGAAAAGCGTGGAGAGATTAAGGGGGAGATAGAGGCAGCACCTGTGGCGATAAATTTAAATATACCAAGACCTGTTTCTAGGGTAGGCGAGCAAAAGAGAGAAGAAGTGGTAGTCAGGGAGGCGGCAATAAAAGAGACAGCTGAGATTGAGGCAGAGGCAGGGATAGGGGCAGAGGTAGAAAAAGAGACAGTAGAAGCGGCAGAGGCAGAGAGCAAGGAAGGGATTAGCGACAGGGCAGGAGTGCGAAGAAGGATTATAGGAAGTTTAAGAGACGAGCCTGATCTGGATACGGATTTAAGAGAGAGTGAGACCATAGGGACTTTATGATAAAGGCTGACCGTTTAAATTACGATATAGACATTACATACACACCAACAGAGAAACAGAGGTTAGCGCATGAGGACAGTCATTTAGAGACGGGGTATGGGGGTGCAGTAGGGGGAGGTAAGCTTTTACGAATTGATGAGCCTATTCCTACTCCAGCAGGATGGACTAGTATGGGGGCATTAAGGGAAGGGGATGCGGTTATTGGAGGGGATGGGAAACCTGTTTTGGTAGAAAAGGTTTTTGGATTTGAAACGCCTTTTTGTACATGGAAATTTATTTTTGATGATGGGTCTGAAATAGAGTCAGGAGAAGAGCATCTTTGGTTGACATTTAATAAGAGTGAGTTATCGGCCTTAAGGCGCCGCGGGGATAGTTTTCGGGCAAAGCGAAGGCTTATAAGACCGAGTAGAGGCAAGGGAAAGAAACCATGGCTTGCTCTTCGTAACACTTTAAATCCTCTTGCTATTTTGCCTCCTCCTCTTGGGACAGTAAGGTCTACAAAAGAAATTGTAGAAACTCTGAAAACAAAAAAAGGACATACAAATCATGCTATGCCTTTGGCAAAGGCATTAGATTTACCTGATATCTTACTGCCTCTTGACCCTTATATATTGGGATTGTGGCTTGGTGACGGGACAAGCGCAAACGGAAGCTTTACGACAGCGGACTTGTTTGTTGTTAAGGCATTTTCAAGATTTAATCCCAACAAGTTGTCTGATAAGTATGGTTATGGAACAAAGGGATTGAGAACAATTTTAAGAAATATNGGCGTATTGGGAAACAAACATATTCCGCAGATNTATTTGAGNGCNGGGAAAAATCAAAGGCTGGAGCTTTTACGAGGGTTGATGGATACGGACGGGACGGTATGTTCAAGCGGCTCTGTAGAGTTTACAAATACCAACAAAAGATTGGCTTATGAAACTCACGAACTAATACTTTCATTAGGCTGGAAAGCTAGGTGTGTTGAAGGAAAGGCGGCATTGTACGGAAGATATATCAGTCAGAAGTGGGATATAAAATGGACACCTAGTGAATATGTCTTTCATCTTCCCAGAAAAAAAGATAAGCAAAAGCTTGCTACACGTTCGGTAACAAAATTTAGGTATTTAGTATCTGCAAAACCAGTGCCGCCGACAGAGATGAGATGCATTAGAGTCGCTAATAAAGACGGTCTTTATTTAGTAGGGCGGTCTTTTCTTGTTACGCATAACACCGTTTGTCTTGTTATGGAGGGGCTGGCGTTATGTTTAGAGTATCCCGGGAACAGAATATTTATGGGCAGAAAGATTGCAAGGCATTTTAGAGAAACGACACTACAGACTTTTTTAAGAATGGTACCGGCTGGAATTTACAAGATCAACGAGCAGAAGCAGGAGATAAAAATTAAGGCTGGCAATCATACTTCGGTAATTCAGTACGGTGGTTTATTGAATCGAGAAGAGCTGGACAGGTTTACGTCTGCGGAATACGGTGCGGTGCTTATAGACCAGGCAGAAGAATTAGAGGAGCAGGACTTTATAACAATACTAAGCAGGCTTAGATTTAAATTACCGAGCGGATTAGCGCCGCATTACAGAGGATTCTTTACGGCTAATCCCCGTGCTTGTTCTTTTAAGCAAAGGTTTATTACTTCTCCTAATCCAGACGTTCAGAATTTTATTCCTTCTACGTATTTAGATAATCCTCATTTAGATTCTTCGTATATTCCTCGTCTAAGGGAATTATATAAAAACAGACCTGGATTAATCAGTGCGTTTTTAGAAGGCAACTGGGATATTTTAGAGAGTTCCAATATTGTCATTAAGACAGAGTGGGTGGAGAAGGCCAGGACTGCTCCTGAGGGCGGTAGGTACATGGACAAGTGCGGTGTGTCTATAGACCCTGCAAGGTTTGGGGATGACGAAACAGTAATTTATGGGTGGGCAGGAACAAAGCAGACAGAGCAGGATATTTACGGCCAGAGGGATTTAACTTTTGCGTCAACGAGAGCGTTAGCTCTTTGCAGGAAAATCAAAGGGAACTTTATTGCCGTAGATGGGGACGGGTTAGGGGCAGGGGTGGTAGATATACTTCGTTCTTTAGAGATAGAGCCGGGAATAGAGATTATGGAGTATAGGGGCTCGCAGAGAGCTTCAGATCCTTTGAGATTTTATAACAGGCGGGCAGAGGCTTACTGGACAGCAGGAGAGCTTTTCAGTGACGGAGTAGTAAGTATTTTTAATGACAGTGCGATTTTTTCTCAGTTAACTGGTATAACATACACGTATAGCGGGGGAAGAATATTGCTTGATGATAAAAAAGATTTTAAGAAAAAATTAGGGCAGTCTCCTGACAGGGCAGACGCCTGTGTGATAGGATTGTGGGCATTAAAAAGAGCTAGGAGCGCAATGGGTACAGATTTAGGAAATGAAAAAACGTCTTCGCAGAAATGGGTGGAAGCAAGGGCTGATGAGAGGGACGGCATAGGCATGTCCTATGCAAGCATGGAGGAATAAAAATTGCCAAAGCATAAAGATTTATTAAAAGAAAAAAAAGATTTAATAAAAGAGGTTGTTTCTAATTCTGATTTAAAGAAGTCTGAAAAAGGTTTGGAAAGTTTAGAAACTCAAAAGCAGACGAAAGTTATAGATATAGGGAAATTTATTCAAGAGCAGCACGCTCAGTATGAAGAAGGACTAACGGCTTCAGAGCTTTGGAAACAGAATCAATTAAAGTGGTATAAGAAAAGATACGGCTTACGCAAGACCGTTACGTTTCCGTGGCGGGGTGCCAGCAATCTTCATCTTCCCTTACAAGATAAAACAATCAGAAAATTTAAACCAGAGTATGTCTCTATTTTATGGAATACATCTCCGGTGTGTAATCTAGAATCTCTGGAATCCGAATCTCTGGAAGCTGCTGAAGAAGCCAGCTGGCATTTTGACTGGCTGTTTCGTACCCGTATGAACGCCTATGAGGATGTTCTTCTTATTACCGATAAGCATTTACAAAAAGGATTTGAGATTGTAAAAACGGTTTATGAAAGAAAAAAAGAACCTAGATTGATTCGTCTTATGCTTTCTGAACTTAAAGAGATGATATCTAAAAATCTTATAAACCAGCAGGATGCAGATGTATTAGAAAATCCCGGGAAAGTAGAAGTTATTTTTCAGGTTCTTTCTAATAATTTTGGTTTTGACAGGGAAGACGCTGTGGATGCAGCGAAAATGCTTTCAATAGCAGTTTCTATATGGAGTAAAAAAGAAGCAGTCGAGTTTAATATAGATCAGGTTGTTTATGACGCTCCTAAGCTGGAGGTTATTGATCCTGAATACATCACTGTGCCTGCAGATACGAAGGCTGTTTTTACCTTAGAAAAAGCACGGTGGATAGACCATAAATTTTACGTTACTCCTGAGGAAATGATACAGAACAGTTTAAGCGGAAAATGGGATAAAGATACCGTAAACGAGATTCTCTCTCAGATAGGATATAAGAACATGGGAGAGGATAGGAATATAGACGGGACTATTATTCCTGATAATTATATTGAACGGCAGACAAAGTCCCGTGAAGGACTTCAGATTATGGGAACAAAGCATCATATAATTATTCATCAGGTATGTCTTTGGTATGACAGCGACAGCGATAATGCAGAAGAAAGACATATTTTAGAGTATGCGGAAATTTATCAGAAAAAGGAACTGAGGTTTATCCGCTATCCCTATAACATGGCTATGTGGCCGTATGTCAGAGTCCCGTTTGAGGTTTTAGATGACGGGTTTTATTCAAGCAGAGGGACGGTTGAAATTGAAGACCCTATTGCCACTGCTTTAAATGTGCAGCATAACCAAAAAATAAATAGGCAGACGTTAGCAACGACACCGACTCTTATTTATGCTCCTGGTAATTTTAACCCTTCAAATATGAAATTTATTCCTGGTCAGGCTGTACCCGTAGCGTCTCCTGTAAGCCAAAATGCTCATTATCTTACTCACCCTAATGTAGACGGTTCGTTTATGAACGAAGAAGCTATTTTAAAAGGATGGGATGAGGAATATATAGCATCCCAAGATTTTGGAATAACTTCTCCTTCCAGCATCTCAGGAGCGCAGAGGGCGCGGTCGGCAACAGAAATTTCTCAGGTTTCCCAAAATAGATTAAGTGTGCGAAGTCTGGATATCCAAATTTGGAAGGCTGCATGGCAGGAAATTTTTAAACGTCTTTGGTTTTTGTGGATGCAGTACGGGCCGGAAAAGGTTTTTGCTTATGTAAACTCCGAAGGGAAGTCCGTAGAAATTTATAAAGATAATTATAAGGGAAACTGGAAGTTCTCTCCAAACGGAAAGTTTGGCGTTTCTGATCCTCTTATAGAAGCGCAAAAAGCTGCCAGGCGGTTTGAGGTTTTAAAAGGCGACCCGATGATTAACCAATACGAGTTGTATAGAGAAATGCTTATGCTGGATGACCCGCGCAGACAAAAGAGGCTCTTAAAAACGAAAGAGCAGTTAGCGCAAGAACAGCAGGCGGCACAGCAGGCGGAGATGGCTAAATTACAGATGAGTATGCAGGGGGCAAAAATGCCTCAGGAAAAAGGCACTCCAAGCGCTGCCAGGCCTCAGCAGATAACCGGTGGGCAGAGGGCTGAACAAGCAATGGGCGGTATGGGAGGATAATTTGGGAAGAAAGAAAAAAGTAGTTTTGAAAGTTCCTGCAAATCCAAAACAAGAAGAAAATGTAAAAACAGATATTAACAAAGAGATTGACGTTGAGAAAATCTGTAATCAAATAAATAACGGGACTGCTGAATTAAGGGATGTTGCTTTTATAGGAACGGTAATAAAGGATTTTACACAGACTGCCTCTTATAAGATTTTGAAGCGAACCAATGAAAATCAAATAAAGAATTTTTTAACAGGTGGAAGGCTGGGCGGTGAATCCTCAGAATTTCGTTTAGGCCAGATGGAAGGCATACAAATGGGTTTTGAGAATCAAGTTACCGCGTTAATAAATTTGGGTATAGACGCTTATGAGAAGCAAATGGAAGAAGGAAAAGAAGATGAGGAGAACGAATAATGCCAATGCACGCAAAGCATAAGTGGATACAGGGAGCTATTAGAAAACCCGGTATTTTTTCAGCACTGGCAAAAAAGCATAATATGAGTACAAAAGCCTATGCAAGAAAAATGAAAGGCGCAAAAGGGAAAATGGGGAAAAGAGCCAGGCTTGCTATTACCTTGATGAGATTCAGAAAAAAAAGATAAGGTATTTGTATTTATTAAAAAATATGATATATAGTTAATTTAGCGACCTTACCGCCGACCTCATAAGTCGTTAAACTATGCAAGTCCCTCAAGACTCTAAACTGCGTAAAGATAAGGAGGCTTCTCTTAGCCTTAAAAAGAAGAGGTACGGATATGCCAGAAGCAGCAGTAGATGAATCAGCAGCGGCAGCAGCAGAAGAAGCAGTAAACGCTTCTAGGTTAGAAGCAGAGGCAGTAGAGGCGGAAGCTAATGCGGCAAAGGCGGCAGAAGCAGCACCAAATGATCCGGCCGCACCAGCAGAAGCAGATAAGAAAAAGTGGCAGGAGTCTGTCCAGAAAAGAATAGATGAGCTTGTTGCGGAGAGAGAGGTTGAAAAACACCGCAATCAGCTTCTGTCTAAAGAAATAGAAGGCTTAAAAGAAAACTTCAATAAGGGGAATGCGCCTGAGTGGACTATAGAGAAAGTCAGAGATGCTTTAATGAGAGCAGAAAATGGCGATGCCGAATATGCTCCTCATAAAACATTGCTTCAGGAAAAGCTTATAGACTTAAAATCTGAAGAGAAATTTAATATTTTAAGAAAGCAGACTGCTAAAGAGGCTGAGGCTATGGCCTCTTATCAAAAAGCAGTCGCTGAATTTCCTGAGCTAAGCAATACTGAAAGTCCATTGAGAAAAAAAGCGAATGAAGTTTTCAATCGGTATGAGCTTTCAAATGTAAAAGACAATCAATATCTTGCTGCTAAACTTGCTTATCAAGAGTTAAACGAGCAGGACTTTAAGGCAATAGGCGTACTGAAAAAGCAGAAAGAAAAAGCAGACGCAAAAGCCTCTCTCGCTACAGGCGGGGGAAAACCTGCTTTAAGCAGCACTGCCGTTTTGGATAAACTTAGAGACGCTGCGGAATCTACTGGAACGCAACANGATTGGAATTTGTATTATCTAAAGAGAAACGAACAGAGAAAAAAATCTTANTGGAGGTATACATGAANTGGTTATCTACTTTTCTTATGATGACGGNAACAGGTTAACTGATGTACAGCGTGATGTAGTAACNATCACGCCGACAAAAACACCTTTTTTGTCTAGCATCAGAAAAACGAAAGCATACAATACGCTGCATCAATTCCCGCAGGATTCTATGTCTGTGAGAAACGATAATGCTGTTATTGAAGGTGCGTCTTTCTCCAGCGATACGCTAACAACGCCGTCGTGGAGAGTAAACGCTACACAGATATTTGATAAGGTATTCGATCTTACATCAACAGAGTTATGGGTTAAGGGCGCAGGCATTGACAACCAATATGCCTATCAGCTGCAAAAGGCTACTAAAGAAATTGCTACTGATATTGAAACAGCTTTGCTTAAAGGCAGCTTTGCTTCTGGTACAGGTTCTTTAGCCCGCAGACTTGCAGGTGTTCTTAACTGGATCAGTACAAATCTTACCGCTGTTGCTTCTGGCACAAAGTTGACCGAATCCTTTTTTAATGGATTGTCGGAGCTAGCATGGGACGCAGGTGGGGATATTGATAAGTGCTATGTAGGGTCTACTATGAAGCGTGCTATTTCAGGTTTTACCGCTTCGGGAACTAAAAATGTTGATCTGGCCACAAAAGCCTTGGTTAATACTGTAGATACCTATGACAGTGATTTTGGTAAATTAGAAATTACTCTCAGTAGAGATATCAATAATGCCGCGAACGATTGTTCTGTTCTCATTATTCAGGAAGATTTAATGAGAATGGCTATCGGTGAAGAAGTGCATGAGCTTTCATCGGAAGAAGTCGGCCAAACGAAACACGCTAAGATGGGTGTAATCCGTGGAGAGTTGACTTTGGAAGTAAGAGCGCAAGCAGCGAATAGTTTAGCGACGGGATTCTGGAAAATAATTGGTTAGTGATTAGGCATTAGGGGCAGGAGAGTAACTTCTCCTCCCCCTAATAGTTCTTAAAATGGGGGCGTAGTGTCTGGAGAAGATGAATATAGAAAGTTTAAAGAAGAATTAGCATCATTAGATCAAGAATTTAATAGAGACATAAAAACCCTTCCTGGTGTTACGATACCTGATAATATCAAATTAGAAAACCGCTTTGATACTGCTCAGCTTTTAAAAATAGGAGAATGGAAAAAGGCAGGATTCAGGGATTTTCTTGATCATAACGGACGCATATTCCCTATCCATCCGCTGGATGATTTTGAAGCGATTGTAAAACGTTATTTTGAACTTTTCCGAGAAGAAGCCGAGGCTTTTCTTAAACAAATAGAATTGCAAAAAAAACTTCTTCATAAAGAAAGCGGTATGTCCAAAGAAGGGAATATGATGACAGTAGCTTCTATTCCGTCTTTAATCCATTGCGCTATACGGTGTGTAGATGCCGAAGCATGGTTTAAACCGAACAGAGAAAAAACACTGGAGAAGTTTCTTAAGATTGCCCCAAAATTCTTTTTAAGCTGTATCCTTATTCTATTTTCTTTCTTAGGATGCACAAGACGAGAGTGGATAAAGTTTGCAGAGGACTTCCAGTATTATCAACAGCAGGAACAGTATCGGAAGCAGCAGTACCTTCAAAAGGTGGAGGATTATGGTAAAGAACGGCTTTACGAAATGCGCCAGGCTCCTACATTGAAATTTAATCCAAACGACAGTACATGGCAGTATGTCAGAGAAGAAGAAAGATTGAGATTTAATCCTATGTCTGGAAAATGGGAATGGAAGTGAAATGCTAAACCTAAATGGGAAAGAGCATAGCCTAGCTCTACACATGATTGTTAAGGACGAAGTGGAGGATTTGAGCAGGTGTCTTAAAAACTGCGGAGATTTATTTGATGAAATTGTTATAGGGTGGAACGGCGGAGATAAGGATATGCGGGCATTCTTAGAAGAGCAGTGCAAGGATAAAAGATTTAATGTATTTGAATTTGAATGGGATGGGAATTTTTCTTATGCCAGAAACCTTGTTTTGGATAAAGTAACATCTGATTTTGTTATGTGGCTTGATTCTGATGACACAATTTTAAATCCTGAGGTAGTAAAAGAAGTAATAGAAAAGTCTTTTATAAGAGAAAATGTCGGTTCTTTATGGAGCGTATATCTCTATGATTTTGATGAAGATGGAAACTGCATAGATGAAATATGGAGAGAAAGGATTGTTCGTAGGGGGTGGTTTAGATGGGATGGCGAATTGCATGAGTGCATGATGCCTGTTTATGACAGCCAGATAGTCATGACTGATACTTTTAAAATAAAACATAATGAAAAACATAAAAGAGTTGCAGAGAAAGCATCAAGAAACCTTAAAATAATAGCTGATTTATACCAAAGGCAGGTTGACGAAAAAAGGGTTGACCCTAAAGTTGTAATGGACTTAGCAAGGTCTTTGCAGGGTCTTAATATGTTAGAAAATGCAGTTTTAGCATGGACAGAGTTCATTAAGGGTACGCAGACAGACGACCATAGGGCTTATGGATTTGACCAGCTCGGGTACTGTTACACTATGCTAAAAAAATACGATCTTGCTATAGAGTGTTTTTTAAAAGAGGAAGCATTGAAACCGTACTGGCCAGACCCTTATTTTGGGCTTGGCACGGTTTATTACTACCAAGAAAAATACCGTGAAGCAATAACAGCATTTAGGCTTTCTTTACAGCTTCCGCCAAGAATAGGGCATACTCTTCCAAACGATCCTGCTAAGTCTCACTTTAAACCAATGCGGTTTTTAGCTTTTTCCTATTTTTATGATGGGGATTTTGAAAAGTCAGTTGAGTATTGCAATAGGACTTTAAAATATAATCCGAGCTATGCAGAAGTATTAAAGTTGAGAGATTATGTGGTATCAAAAATAAAAGAGCGGGACTTTGCGGATATGTACCTAGCTCAAATGAAAGAGCTGGAAAAAACAGATACAGAAGAAAAATTAAAATATATGGCTTTGTCCGCTCCTTCAATTATTACCAATCACCCTGCTGTAGTACGGGTAAGGAATAAGTTTTCTAATATTATAAAAAATAATAGGGTTGTAATTTACTGCGGGCCTACTAAGGAACTATGGAGTCCCATAAGCACAAAAACAGGCATTGGCGGTTCAGAAGAAGCGGTTATAAATATGGCAAAGGAGCTTTCTAGGCTTGGATATTATGTGGATGTGTACTGCGACTGCGATACTCCCGGACTTTATGAAGGAGCTGTTTGGCATCAGTACGAATCTTACTTAAGAGACGAGCCGTGTGATATTTTTATTGCTTGGAGAGGCGCAATTTTTATAGATTTTGCTCCTAAAGACAGCAGGGTTTTTCTTTGGATACATGACGTCCAAAAACAGGAATATTATACACCTGCAAGGATTGAAAGAGTAGAAAAGATTATGGCTTTGTCAAAGTTTCACAGGACATACATTCCTTTTGTTCCAGAAGAAAAGATTTTCTATACTACAAACGGGATAAATCCTGAACATTTTAATATCAGCACAGAAAGGAATCCTGATTTATTTGTCTATGCTTCTTCTCCCGACAGAGGATTAAATGTTGTTTTAAATCATTGGATGGAGATAAGAAAACATTTTCCTAAAGCATTGCTTAATGTTTTGTATGGGTTTACAGTTAACTTTGATGACTTACATAAAAACAATAAGGTTTTAATGGATTTTAAAAGAAACACAATGGCAAAACTAAAAGAGTTAGAGGATAATGGAGTTATTTACAGGGGACGTGTAGGACATTTAGAGCTGGCAGATATTTTTTGCAGGTCATCTTGGTGGTTCTATCCCTCAGGGTTTCCAGAAGTTAGCTGTATTACTGCAATGAAAGCTCAAGCGGCAGGGGCATGGCCAATCTGTTCTACTGTTGGGGCATTGCCTGAAACTGTGAAGTTCGGGAATTTTCTTGAGGGAGATTTTAATAATGACATGGTGCAAGATGGCTGTATAAAAAACGTTCTTCCTATTCTTGAAGAAGGCATTTCTCCTGAAAAAAGGCAGGAGATGATGGACTACGCTAGAGAAAATTTCTCTTGGAAAAAGGTTGCAGAAAAGTGGCATGATTTATTCTCAAAAAAACAAGCAGAAAAGGAGCTTGCTTTAAAATGAGGGTTTTGGTTTCTCAGGCTAATATGCACGGGGATTTATCGGCTTTATCAAGGGAGCTGGTTACTGGTATAGAAGCAGATATAAAAATGGATACTACCGATCAGCACGGTAATCGTTTTGGGTTTGATGTTAATTGGGACAGGATGCACTATGACTATGATTTTGTAGTAGGAATGGATGAGGATGCTTTTTTAGTGCGACCAGATTCTCTTTTAAAGATTATCCGGTATATGAATGACAACAATATTGGATTTGCAGGTATGCCAGAAAAGGGAGTTTCTAAGCACAGGGATTTTAGCAGTAAGTATATGAATCCGTTTTTTGTTATTTTCAATATCGGTATTATAAAAAATGTGCCAATGGATGAAAGTGTTCTCAGAACCTATGATGGAGATGCTTCTAAAAGGGAATCTTCATGGGGAATTTTTGGTTATCTAAAAGACAAAAAAGTTTCTTTTTTAGATTTTCAAGGCCATGACCACGCAGACGGTATTACGACAATCTTAAAAGATTTAGAAGGAAAAGATTTTCTTTATCATACATGGTATGCTAGAGAGTGGGACAGCGAGCCGCACAGAAGCCGCATTATCAATATCTATAACGAGGTTCTAAAAATCAGAGATTTAGAGAAAGGGGAGCCATGAATTTAATTCCTGACAGCAACGAACAGATAGAGAAAGAGGAAATAGCAATTAGGTACAACGATCATTGGAGGCTGGCGAAGGTAGAGGATATGCTGTCTTTTTTGATGTCTTTCCAAAAGGTTGATTTAAAATCGTTTGTCTCTAAAGAGCTAACAGGGAATACAGTAAATATGCCTGTTAGTNTAACCTTACTTTCTCTTTGGGAGCAAAAATGGAAAGAGAGAATGAACAGTATGGCTAAAAATAACGGCGATGAAAATAAAAATAAAGAAGCGGTATGACTACATATAGATTAAAAGGAGAGTCTATTGAAAACTTGATCAAGCGGTTTAAAAAGCAGTGCGCATTAGACGGGACAGTTCAAGATTACAGAAGCAGGGTATTTTTTAAGACAAAAAAAGAAAAAAGGTCGTTTAAGGCTCTTAAGAGCAAACAGTGAATATAAAAGCTTTTATACTCTGCCATCCAAAAGAAATAGAACAAACACGGATTGTAGCGCAGTATTACAGACAGTTTATGGATGTAGAAGTTTCCGTAAAAGATTTCATGCTTGTAAAAGAACACGAAGCAAGAAACGAAGGATTAGAAAAACTAAAGGACTGCGATTTTGTTTTAACCGTTGATTCAGATGAGATAATCTGTATCAAGGATATGGAGTGGATAGTATCAACAAAAGGAACAAGGTTTCAGATATTCCTAGCTAAACTTATAGATTATATGTTGCCAGATGAGGTTTTAAAGACACAAAGAGAGCATTGTCCTGTAATTCTGGTAAAACCTAACATAAAATTTTATGAAAACAGATGTATTTATGGAGAAGCATTTGTTCTCCCTATTGAAATTCACCATTTATCATGTATATTTAATGACAGAATTTTGAGAAACCAAAAGAGATACAAGGATCAGGGGTTAAGCGAGTATGCTGGTCTACAAAATATTCTTTCAGGAGAAAGAAAAAAGATAACTCCTCCTAAAGAGGTTTCAGAAATAATCGGAAAAATTTTGGAGGTATACAATGAATGATTTCAGCAAACAATCTCGTAATAGAAGTCCTAAGGATTATAAAAGAACCTACTGACGGTACTGGACAGTATACAGCGGCAAACGTTATCCAAATTCTAAATTTATGCCAAGATGAAATAACCTCAGATATCCCCGATTTTCTAAAGACCAAAGATGAAACCCTTGTAAC
>C687J35021_10001042_pt1 | contig 21081 bp, 21 predicted proteins | sample RifCSPhighO2_12_FD_35021 | JGI IMG/M metagenome (IMG submission 35021)
CTTCTATTCTCATGAGCGTTTAAAGTCTTGCGACTTGTTCCGTAGAACTTGGCAATTACCTTCAAACGCCCACGCTTATCGGCTGTATATTTTTAATGTTCTTGCAAAAACCAGACCGCAGTCTTTACCGTTTTTGCTGACTTAGCTGCGATCAGCTGAGCCTCGAATTATAACAGGACTTTTTATTTCCTGTCAACACTGAAGGTCTTTAATCTCTTCAGCATCTTTCACTTTTCATCAGCACCGCAAGCAGCACTCCCGTCCAGCGAAGCCTTGCATTGTATACCGAATTTCTACCCGATTTACAAAAAAGACTGAAGATTTTTGTGAGGATTGAAACAACCTCACTGAACACCTTCACCTTGCCGCAACTTTCGCCGCAGAAGGAGGTGGACTATAGCACACTAAAACCGCCACCCCGTCAAAAGCGCCATTTTTCCAAAAGTTTTTCAGGATTGAGGCTGTCGTAGGTCTCGAAAGGCTGATGAATCCAGGGATTCGTAGGCAAAAACTCTACTGAATAGTCCGGTGTGAACGTAGAAACTCCTTTCGTCCATATGACCGCACTTCTCAACTCAGTGATGGGGTCGTAGCTGGTCTTGAGCATGTCGATCACGGCATGCAATGTATGCCCGGTATCCGCCAGATCATCCACCAGAAGAACCCGTCCCGCAATCTCACCCTTGGGCGTTGTGATGAAACGTGCGATGTCTAGATGGCCTTGCACTGTTCCTGCTTCTGCACGATAGGAACTGGTCGACATGATGGCCAAAGGCTTATCAAAGATACGGCTCAGGATATCCCCTGGTCGCAGCCCCCCACGCGCTAGACAAAGAATGGTGTCAAACTGCCATCCAGACTGGTGAACGCGCAACGCCAGCTTTTCTATCAGGCTGTGGTACTCGTCGTAGCTCACATACAGGTGTTTTCCATCTTCGGTCAACATTATTTACTCCTGAATTGATAGCATATAGCGCTTGGTGGTCGGGCCTTAAGGTACAAAAAGGCTTTAATCGGGCAGATAAGGGTGCCGCATCATGATTGTGTGATCGCGATCTGGGCTGGTTGATATCATTGCCACAGGAACACCCGTAACCTCTTCGATGCGCTGCAGGTAAAGACGCGCATTCTCTGGCAACTTATCGTACTGCGTGATGCCAACGGTGGTTTCGCTCCAGCCAGCAATCGTTTCGTATACCGGTACGCAGCGAGCAATTTCGTCAGCCCCCATAGGCAACAAGTCGATATGACGGCCATCCAGCATGTACCCCGTACACAACTGCAGCTCTCTCAGTCCATCGAGAACATCCAGCTTGGTGATACAGAGTCCCGATAAACCATTGACTTGAGCACTGCGCTTCAGCAATGCGGCGTCAAACCATCCACAACGACGGCTTCTCCCAGTTGTAACGCCCTTCTCAGCGCCAATCGTACTCATGTGATAGCCGGGAGTTCCCGGTGTCTCCCAGTCCAGCTCCGTCGGGAATGGTCCGCCGCCTACACGAGTGCAATAGGCTTTTGTAATGCCCAGGATGTAGTGCAGCATGCCTGGCCCAACGCCTGAACCGGCAGCGGCATTACCCGCAACACAGTTACTCGACGTGACATAGGGATAGGTACCATGATCCACATCCAGCAAAGTACCCTGAGCGCCTTCAAACAGCAAGTTAGCGCCAATGTGGTGCGCATCATTCAGCTCTTGCGATACATCGGCCATCATTGGCTTGAGCATCTCGGCATGCTTCATCGCCTCGTCAAATACAGGCTCAAACAGAACTTTACCTTCGTGAAGGTATGGTTTGAGGGACTCACCGAAACCAAACTGCTTTGAGTTCAGGTAGGTCGAGAGAACGTGGTTGTGTAAATCAAGCAGTTCGCGCAGCTTGGTTGCAAAGCGCTCAGGATATTTGAGATCCTGTACACGCAAAGCCCGCCGCGCAATCTTGTCCTCGTAAGCAGGACCAATTCCCCGGCCTGTCGTGCCAATTTTTTCTGTTCCACCCTGCTCGCGGGCAGCTTCTCGCGCCACGTCCAAAGCCGCATGGAACGGCAAAATCAAAGGACATGCCTCACTGACACGCAACCGCGAGCGCACCTCCACACCAGCTTTCTCTAGTCCCTCAATTTCCTCGAACAATTTGGCAGCAGAAAGCACCACACCATTTCCGATGTAGCACTTGACCCCAGCACGCATGATGCCGCTAGGAATCAAATGCAGTGCGGTCTTAACCCCATTGATCACCAGCGTATGGCCGGCGTTATGCCCACCCTGAAAGCGAACCACCCCTTGCGCGCTTTCGGTAAGCCAGTCCACCAGCTTGCCCTTGCCTTCGTCGCCCCATTGGGTACCCACCACAACAACGTTGCGACCTTTGGTAGTTTTCATTTCAAACCCGATTCCATTGTCTAAATGCTGATCAAATAGCTTGGACAGTCCACTGCCCTGCTGCTAACACCAATTCACGGTCACAGCGGAACTCGTCCACTTCGCTCTCATGACCAGGGAGTACGCACACGACGGTCTCCCCTTGCTCTCTCAACCTTGAAATAGCAGCTCGCACATCGTCCGTCTCACCCCATGGAGCACGAATTGCAGGCCTGAGCGCACGTACAGGAACCACACCAACAACCTGCTTTAGATCGAGGCTGAAACCTACAGCTGGACGATTGCGACCAAACACAGCACCCACTTCGTCGTAACGCCCTCCACGAACCAGTGCGTCACTGGCACCTTCGGCATAAATTGCGAATCTTGCGCCGCTGTAATATGAGTAACCACGGAGATCTGAAAGATCAAAAGTCACCCTTGCATCTCCCAGTCGGGCAGCAAGCCATCTCAGATCAGATAACAAAGCATCAATGCCAGGCGTGCCTGAAAGAACCTTGGCAGCCTCATCCAATACCGAGTGATCTCCGTACAGGCCCATCAGCGCCCGCAAACCCGATCGTGAAGCCGCAGGAAAATTTCTTGTCAATGAAGCCAGCTCGCTGGCATCCTTGGCAGCCAAGGCTGCGAAAACCATGCGTTGGGTTTCGTTCTCGATTTCGACCCCTGCCAGCAAACCGCGCACTATTCGCACATCCGCCATGTCGACACTTGTGTCGCGCACCCCAGCGACATCCAGACAGGCGCGGGCAAGCTCCAGCACTTCCAGGTCAGCCTCAAGTCCTGCGTGTCCAAAAAACTCCGCTCCAAACTGCATCGGCTCTCGTGTCGCATGTGGGCGATCAGGCCATGTATGCAGGACAGGCCCACAATAGCAAAGACGCGTTAAACCCCGTCGATTAAGAAGATGGGCATCAATGCGTGCCACTTGCTGTGTGGTATCTGCACGAAGACCCAACATACGGCCAGAGATTTGGTCTACAAGCTTGAAAGTTTGTAGATCAAGTGCTTTGCCAGTACCAGTGAGCAACGATTCCAGATGCTCCAGAAGTGGTGGCATGACCAATTCATAGCCATAGCTGCATGCAGTGTCGAGCAACCCGCGACGCAACTCTTCGATGTGTCTTGCCTCGGAAGGCAAAACATCGGCAATGTGATCCGGCAGGACCCAGGCAGACATGGAGTAAGGGGGGGCTGTTAAAAAGGCGATTCTACCGGCTGATGGCCCGCATCAAGAGCAGAGGCACATCGACAGGGCCATGCATTCAGACAAGCCAGAACATCAGCACGCCGACAGCAATGCTGAGCAAGGCAAAAAAACGGATTTGACCGTCACCCAAAAGGGTCAACTGAGTGAACATCCGGCGCCATCCAGCCGGCGAGATGAACGGTATCAGCCCTTCAATCAGAAAGACCAGTGCAATGGCAGACCAAATCGAGTCACCCAGTTCCATACATACGGCGCGCTTGTCTGCCGCTTATTTGCGTGGCCCTGATTGCATGTCTACCGCACCAGCGCCACGCAAAGACTTGAAAAAGTCCGAGGATGCGGGATCAAGCACCATGACATCACCCTTCTTGTTGAAGCTGGCCTTATAGGCTTCGAGACTGCGATAGAACTTCGCAAATTGCGGATCACGCCCAAAGGCTTCTGCGTAGGTGCGAGCAGCTTCGGCGTCTCCTTCACCCTTGACTTTTTGTGCATCACGGTAAGCGTTCGCAATTGCGATTTCTCGCTGACGATCCGCATCTGCACGAATTTTTTCACCCTCTGCTGCCCCCGTTGATCGCAATTCGTTGGCAACACGCTTACGTTCTGCTTCCATGCGACGATAGACAGATTCCGTAATGGCTTCCACGTAATCAACACGGGTGATCCGGACATCCACAACGTCTACACCCCAAGGCTTTACCCCCCGCACAGACTCCAGTACTTCACGTTTTACATCTGCCATCAGCGCTTCACGCTTGATTGACAGCAACTCCTTGACCGTGCGCTTGTTGATCTCCTCCTGAAAAGCGTTACGCACAACGCGATTCAACTGCATGGCCCCGGCATTTTCATCAAGACCCACGTTGCGAATGTATTCCGATGGATCTGTAATACGCCAGCGCACATACCAGTCGATCACAACCCGCTGCTTTTCTGCCGTCAACATGGGCTCGGTATCTGAGCTATCCAGAGTGAGCAGCCGCTTGTCAATGTATGACACATTTTGGAAGGGAGGTGGCAGCTTGAAATTCAAGCCAGGCTCCGTGATCACCTCCTTGATCTGCCCCAATGCATAGACGACCCCAAACTGGCGCTGGTCAACCACAAAGGCCATAGAGCTCAGCAGCGCAAGCGCCACAAGAATGGAAGTCGCAATAAAACCTATCCTGTTCACTGTGCTCTCCTAGCGTGATTCACGATCACGCGTTCGGCTGGTGTCGCGCGTACGGGCATCATTCGATAAAGTTGAAGAGGTTGCCGACGAAGGAGTAGCAACTGCTGCCGAACCCACTCCATCGACTGGCATTCCTGACTGCTGCACAGCACTCTGCATGATCTTGTCAAGCGGCAGGTACAAGAGGTTCGACCCTTGGCGCGAATCCACCAGCACCTTCGTCACGCTTGCGTAAATCTGCTGCATGGATTCAAGGTACATACGATCCCGGGTAACCTGAGGTGCTTTTTGATACTCAGCAAGCACAGCACTAAAGCGCTGCGCATCCCCTTGCGCTTGAGCAACGATACGGGCCTTGTAAGCATCGGACTCTTCTTTCAATCGCGAAGCGGACCCGACAGCTCGAGGTATCACATCGTTAGCGTACGCTTGCGCTTCATTCTTCGCTCGCTCACGCTCCTGACCCGCCTTCAAAACGTCATCAAAAGCCGCTTGGACTTGCTCAGGTGGCCGAACCCCGCCCTGCTGCAAATTGATGCCGACAACCTCAACGCCAACCTTGTAACGGTCAAGAATGGTTTGCATTAACACACGCACGCGCGGCGCAATTTGATCCCGTTCTTCTGCCAGCGCTGTATCCATGCGCATCTTTCCCACGACTTCGCGTACGGCCGTTTCAGCAGCTTGAACCACGGCATCTCCAGGATTCTTGCTTTCAAACAACCAAGCCCGAGCATCATTCAAGCGATACTGGACTGCGAACTTGATCTCGACGATATTCTCATCTTCTGTAAGCATGGCAGATTCACGCAATCCAGTGGCTTTGATCACCGTATCGCGTCCAACATCCACAGAACGTATTTGGGTCACAAACACCAACTCATGGCGCTGCACGGGATAGGGCAATCGCCAATTAAAACCAGCGCCAACCGTGCTCTTGTATTTGCCGAATTGTGTAATAACAGCCTGCTGGCCTTCTTGCACAATGAAAAAGCCTGTACCAAGCCAGATCAGAACCGCAATTCCAGCAATAAGCCCCACGCCAACCCCGGCATTTTTCATGTCAGGCTGAAACCCGTTGCCACCGTTTGATGGGCCTCGGCCGCCACCATTCTTCCCACCAAAAAACCCGGCCAATTTGCGATTGAGGTCACGCCAAAGTTCGTCCAGGTCTGGGGGCTGCCCTCCTGGTTTGGAATCTCGTCCTCCGCGCTCTCCCGACGAAGGCGGAGGCGGCTTCCCCCCTTCCGAGCGACTGTCGTCGCTGGATTTATCCTCGCCTCGGCCCCAGCGGGGATCATTCAGATTGAACACTCCCCGCAAACCTTGTGGCAATAGTGCCCAGCGGCGGGTACTTTTTGGTGCATTCATGCGCAAATTCTCTGGTTCTCTGAAATAACAAATATTGGACGATTGTGCCCAATCAACATCCCCGCGCATCTAAATGGACATCAGACTCTGGGGGCATGCTTAAGGACACATGCGCTGCAACCACTGTTGCGGCAAGCTGTGCACGCAACGCATCCACCCCCTCTGACCCTCTGGCACTGACAAAAATTCGCGGAACCTGCTTTCCATCCAATTCAAACGTATCGGCCAATAGCGCAGGGCGTTGTTCAGACCCCAGAGCATCAAGCTTGTTGAACACCAGGAGTTGCGGAATTTCAGCAGCGCCGATTTCATGCAACACCTTCTGAACCTCTTCAATTTGCTCAGGATAGTGCGGATTGGCAGCGTCAACTACATGCAACAACAAATCCGCATCCACGGCCTCCTGCAGCGTTGCTTGAAAGGCTTCCACCAACCCATGAGGCAAATCACGAATAAAACCAACGGTATCCGAAAGCGAGACCGTTCGACCCGCCTCACCTAGATACAATTGACGGGTGGTGGTGTCCAGCGTGGCAAACAATTGATCGGCGGCATAGGCTTTCGCCTTTACCAGTGCATTGAACAGTGTGGACTTGCCAGCATTCGTATACCCCACCAAAGAGATATTGAATGTATCCCTTCGTTCCCGCTGCCTACGCTGCGTTGATCGCTGCCGCTTGACTTTGACCAGCCGATCCTTGGTTCGCTTGATTGCATCATCAATCATCCGGCGATCCAGTTCAATCTGCTTTTCCCCTGGCCCGCCTCGCACACCAGCCCCACCGGTTTGCCGCTCAAGATGCGACCACCGCCGAACCAACCGGGTACTGAGGTACTGCAACCTAGCCAGTTCAACCTGCAGCTTTCCTTCGTGGCTACGCGCACGTTGCGCGAAAATCTCCAGAATCAAGAGGGTACGGTCATAGACTGGAAGTTCCATGTGCCGCTCTAGATTTCGCTGCTGCGCCGGGCTCAGTGCCTGATCGAAAAGCACCTCTACGGCACCATGCATCTGTGCAAGGAGCCGGATTTCATCCGCCTTACCACTCCCCACAAAAAGCGCCGCATCGGGGGCTTTCCTCTTGCACGTGAGCCGGGCTACAGGCTGAAGACCCGCGGTCTGCGCCAAAAGGCCCAATTCTTCAAGGTCCGCATCAAAATGCGGCAAGCCAAAATCGACCCCCACCAAAACAACTGATGCAGGGCGACGGTCTAAAGTGTCGGTAGGGCTCAAATCAGGAAACAGGGCAATCGTTCATCCACGTCCCACTTAATTCATTGGCACCATCAGGCATTGACGCCTTCAGCATCAGAAGAATCGCCAGTGGAAAAGCTGACTGCGCGTCCTGGCACGATAGTCGAAATAGCATGTTTGTAGACCATCTGGGTCACTGTGTTGCGAAGCAACACAACATACTGATCGAAGGATTCGATCTGCCCCTGCAGCTTGATTCCATTCACAAGATAGATGGATACCGGCACATGTTCTCGGCGCAAGGCGTTGAGAAAGGGGTCTTGAAGAAGCTGGCCTTTATTGCTCACGATATTCTCCGTGTTCAAAAATATTGTTGTAAACCAGCACCTTACCACAGCCTTGGGAGTAGCCACATGACTTGCACGTTGTCATAGCTGCCAGCAGGGTTGAAAGGTGCATCAATAGCCCTCACCATCCACAAATGGATTGTGGGACGTCTTCATCTCAATCCGCAAAGGCGTGCCTACCAGATCAAACTCTTTGCGAAATCGCCCTTCAAGAAAGCGCTTGTAGGCATCTGTCACATGCTCAAGGGAGTTTCCGTGGATGACAATTACCGGAGGATTCATCCCCCCCTGGTGGGCGTAACGCAACTTGGGCCGGAACATCCCGGCTCGCTTGGGGCTCTGGAACTGCACTGCTTCCAGAAGCAATCGCGTAAGCACAGGCGTCGACATCTTGCACATTGCTGCCTTATGGGCCTGCACGATAGAGGCCCAAACTGGCCCCAATCCCTGCCGTTTTTTGGCAGAAATAAAATGTAACGAAGCAAACTTCAAAAACGTCAATCGGGTTTCAATGGATCGCTCCAGCAGTTGCTTCTGGTAGTCATCAATTGCATCCCACTTATTGACAGCCACGACGACTGCACGGCCACTTTCCAAGATGTAACCTGCGATATGTGCATCCTGGTCCGTCACACCTTGCGTTGCATCCAGAAGCAGCAGCACAACATTGGCTGACTCAATCGCTTGAAGGGTCTTGACCACAGAGAACTTCTCGATGGCCTCGAACACTTTGCCCTTTCGGCGCAACCCTGCCGTATCAACCAATTCAAATTTTTGTCCGTTACGCTCGAACGGCACCGATATGGCATCGCGTGTGGTACCAGGCAGATCAAAAGCCACCAACCGCTCTTCACCCAGCCACGTATTGATCAATGTTGACTTACCGACATTCGGGCGCCCAGCCACAGCCAGTTTGATGGTGCTTTTGTCGGTTGATTCCTCGTCATCAATCGGCTCTGGCAAATGCAAAAGATCCAAAGCCAGTTCAACCAGACTGCGTATGCCCTGCCCATGCGCGGCAGAAATACCATACACCTCGCCAAGGCCTAATTCGTAGAACTCCGTTAGTTGCACCCCCTCACGCATGCCTTCAGCCTTGTTGGCCACAAGCACACATGGCTTTCCCAGCCTGCGCAGATAGTTGGAAATATCATGGTCCTGCGCACACAGTCCAGCCCGTCCATCAACCACAAAGATCACCACATCGGCTTCAGCGACCGCTTGCTGGGTCTGCTTCGCCATTTCGCGGTAAATCCCACTTGCAGCATCAGGCTCGAAGCCCCCTGTATCAATGACGATGTACTCGTATTTCCCTTGCTTGCCGTTACCATAATGCCGGTCGCGCGTCAAACCTGCAAAATCTGCCACGATGGCATCCCGAGATTTTGTCAGGCGATTGAAAAGCGTCGACTTACCGACATTGGGGCGCCCTACCAAGGCAATCACTGGCTTCATTGCATGCTACTTTTCATCAATCTGGGCGATAACCGTAAATATTCCCATTGCGGGTCACCACCACCAAGGTATCAGCCGCTGCCACTGGAGTCGCGGCGATGCCTGAACCATCGGTTTGCATCCGGTTCAATGGTGCGCCATTTTCGCGTGACAGCAGGTGAATCAGGCCGGCATCATCACCAATGATCACCGACCTGCCCAGCGCCAAGGGCGCTGTCAGCTTCCTGTGCTGCAGCCTGTCTGTAGACCACAGACGCGCTCCGTCTGTGCGCCGCCATGCGACAACGACTCCGTTACTTTCCGCGCCGAAGAGGGCATCTTCGTTGCCGTGAATACCCTGCGCTCCACTGGCCTTCTGCACCCACTCCACCGCCCCTTGGCTGGTATTCACGCAACCTACAGCCACCTGAAATGCGCGGGCACACACCATACTGCCGACTCGGCTAACTGGCGCCACAAGCTCGACAAGACGCTCAACATCGTTGGTGCCGCGTGGACTGGCCAGTGGAGCCTCCCAACGAATAATTCCATTATCAGGATTCAAGCCAACCAATCGCCCGGATATGCCTGCCACCAATGTGTCGCCCACAGCCATCAAGACGCCGGGCTGGCGCAATACCAGCGGCTCACCTGGACGTGACTGATTCCATAGACGATTACCGGTCCTTGCATCAAAAGCAGCAATGGACCTGTCAGCACCCAGAACAAAAACCCGCGCTCCCGCAACCAAGGGAGCGGTATACACCTGTGAAGGTAAACGCTGACGCCACAGTTCGCGCCCTGATTCAAGCACGGCGACCTCATTGCTGCGTGTAACAACGGCGCTCCATTTCCCATCACTGCCGATGCCAGCTATCAACGACTCACCCAAGCTAACACGCCACAGATCCTCCCCTGTCCGCGCATCAAGAGCAGCAACCAGACCATCGGCTGAAGCCAGAGTAACAATCGCGCCTTCAACATGCGCTACCAAGGGCATCCCTTGAATGCTGCCAATTTTGTTTGTCCAAACCTGACGAACGCCCAGGACAGGAACATTGACCCCAAGATCAGCTGGTTTGGGCTTGGTTGCATTGCCACCAAAAAATGAACATCCTGCCAAGCCGACGACCAAAGAAAGAAAAAGGGCTGGCCGACCGAAAATAAGCGCCTTGCGATGGAAAAATCTCACTTCTGAATCTCCGATGCTACCGTTAAGGTAGCCACTTGGGGCTGAACTCCCAGTGCATTGAGTTTGACTTCGACCAAGCGCCGGTATTCCATATTGTCAGGGAGATCCTTGTAGGCACGGGAATATTCAGCGATGGCTTCCTGCTTTTTGCCTTGCATGGCAAACACATCCCCTTTGCGATCAGCTACCACAGCCGCATATTCCACGGCAAATGGTGAAGCAAGTTGCTTTAAGGCATCGTCATATGCCTTTTGATCCATCAAAATTCCAGCCAAACGTAGCCTCGCCAGAGACTTGTAACCCTCATCTGCCGCATGATCGGCGACCCACACCAACGCCGATTTGGCTGCATCCAAGTTGCCCTTGCCCACATATGTCTTGGCGACCAGAAGCCCGGCCTGCCCAGCCTGAGTGGTACCCGCATATTGACTGCGCATATCCGTGAAGGCCAGTTCGAGGCGAGACTCATCTCCTGTCATCGCAGCCACCTCAACCGCATCGTAAAGAGCGGTAGCCTGAATGGCCTGCCTTGTTTGCCAATACTGATATCCATTCCAGGCGGCCAACCCCACTGCGACCACCAAAAGGATCGAACTGATCAGCGTCCCCCATGTATTCCAGAAATGCTTAAGCTGATCTAACTGCTCTTGTTCTTCAAGATCGAGATGGTTTGCCATGGCTTATGTTCAATTAATGGTCAGTTTGTAGGGTGATGGCCCATTGAGTCACTTGCTCAAGTTCTCGCTCAATTTGCTGGCCACTGCCATCCCGCAAGGACTTCACCATAACCTTCCCGCGTGCGAGTTCGTCGGCTCCAAAGATCAACGCATAGTGCGCACCACTTGCATCGGCTTTCTTAAATTGGGACTTCATGCTGCCCATTCCTTCTCCGCTCCCTGTCGGACTGTGCATTTGCACACTCACCCCCAGCTTACGCATCTGCTGTAAAAGCGCCATTGCTGTGGGCAATGCCGCAACATCAGGCACGATGGCATAGACTGCTGGCATGAGCACTGAACACTGTATACCTTGCTCCTTTAGAAGTTCCAGCACACGCTCGACCCCTAGCGCCCACCCTACGGCCGGAGCAGATTTGCCACCGATCTGTTCAATCAGGTAGTCGTATCTCCCACCACCACAGATCGTGCCTTGCGCTCCCAGCCGATCCGTCACGAACTCAAATACAGTGAGGTTGTAATAATCCATGCCCCGCACCAAGCGCGGGTTGACCGTCCAGACAACTCCACTGGCAGAAAGAATTTCCTGGACAGCATTGAAATGGGCCAGGGATTTTTCACCCAAATAGTCAATCAATCGAGGTGCGGCTTCAACCAACGGCTGCATGGCAGGATTCTTGGTATCAAGAATGCGCAAGGGATTGCTATGCAACCGCCGACGAGCCTCCTCATCCAGTTGCCCAAGATGCCGCTCGAAATAGGCAATCAGGGCAGCACGGTGGGCCCGCCGCTCCTCCGGCTGCCCGAGGCTGTTCAGTTCCAACCGCACATCCGTCAGTCCCAGCTCCTTCCAGAGGGCGCCAGCAAGCAGAATCATTTCCGCATCAATTTCAGCGCCTGGAAATCCCAGCGCCTCCGCTCCAATCTGGTGGAACTGGCGATACCGTCCCCGCTGTGGACGCTCATGCCGGAACATTGGCCCCATGTAGTAAAGTCGCTTTCCACCGTCGTACAGCATTGAATGCTCCACCACGGCACGGACTACTCCCGCAGTGCTTTCAGGTCTCAGCGTAAGCTGCTCACCGTTGAGACGATCCTTAAAAGAATACATCTCCTTTTCAACGATATCAGTGACCTCACCCAGCCCACGCACGAACAACCCTGTGGGTTCTACTATGGGCGTTCGGATGTTGCGATAGGCATGACGGTCCATGAGCGTACGAACCTTCTCCTCCAGCCACTCCCATCGGGCCGAGTCCGGAGGAAGGATGTCGTTCATGCCTTTAACCGCCAGCAGTTTTTCTGCTTTGGTCGGCGGCAGTGCTTTTTCAGTACTCACAGCAATGTTTTCGATGGTGTTTTGAGTAAAAGAGACAGCTGCTACTGCGCGGTATACACGCATGCTGCTGTGGAAAATTTGCAGACGGTTGCCCGTCAGTTTATGCGCCCAACCCCTGACCAAAGCGCTTTTCGATATAGCTCTGTACGAGTTGATGAAATTCCTGTGCGATATTTTCACCACGCAATGTCAGGGCTTTTTCTCCATCGATGAACACAGGTGCTGCAGGGGCCTCACCAGTTCCAGGCAGGCTGATACCAATGTCGGCATGCTTGCTTTCGCCAGGGCCATTCACAATGCAGCCCATGACCGCCACCTTAAGTGCTTCAACCCCTGGGTATTGCTCGCGCCAGATGGGCATCTGCGAACGCAGGAAATCATCGATCTGTTTGGCAAGCTCCTGAAAGGTAGTACTCGTTGTTCGGCCACAGCCTGGACAGGCCGTGACGCTCGGAACAAACATGCGCAACCCCAAGGATTGAAGTATCTCCGAAGCGATGACCACTTCCTGTGTTCGTGACTCACCAGGCTGGGGTGTAAACGACACACGTATGGTGTCCCCGATTCCTTCCTGTAGCAGTACAGACAAAGCGGCTGCAGATGCCACAGTTCCCTTCGTCCCCATACCCGCCTCTGTCAACCCCAGGTGCAGTGCGTAGTCGGATCGTCTGGCCAGTTCACGGTAGACAGAAATCAAATCCTGCACCCCACTAACTTTGCACGAGAGAATAATCTGGTTGCCATCCAGTCCCAGGTCTTCTGCTCGGCGAGCAGATTCAATCGCTGATGTGATCAGCGCCTCATACATGACCTGGCGCGCATCCCAAGGCTGGTCACGTATGCTGTTCGCGTCCATGAGCTGCGCCAACAAATCTTGGTCAAGACTTCCCCAGTTCACGCCAATGCGCACTGGTTTTTGCCACCGGATGGCCGCCTCGATCATCTGCCCGAACTGTCGATCCCGCTTGTCCCCTTTGCCTACATTTCCAGGATTAATGCGGTATTTGGACAATGCTTCTGCACACGCAGGAAAATCCGTCAGCAGTCGGTGCCCGTTGTAATGAAAATCACCGACCAAAGGAACATCGACGCCCATCCGGTCGAGCTGCTCTCGGACGTAGGGAACCGCTGCAGCCGCCTCAGGTGTATTGACGGTAATTCGCACCAATTCCGAACCCGCCAAAGCAAGTTCCTTAACCTGAATGGCCGTGGCAATGGTATCCACAGTGTCCGTATTCGTCATCGATTGCACACGAACAGGCGCATCGCCTCCAATAGTGACGATGCGGGAGCCCCAGACCGCTTCGGCCTGGCGCGAATGCCTTTTGAGTGGTGCCGCAACCGCCACAGGCAATAGTTCTTCCTGCATCTTCAAGGCTTCACCTCAAACCGGGCAACGTTATCTTTGGAAACTGGAACAAGATCCAGCATCTTCCCGCGAATCAAGACATCCGTCGCTTCAGCATTGCCAACGACCACGAATAAAGGGGGCTTTCCAGGCACCACAGCCGACTCACCAATAGTCAGAATTTTCTGTAGCGTGGTGGATCCCGTAGCGTCACGCACCTGAATCCAGGATTCACTGCGCGCACGCAATACCAGTAGCGGCTCCTTGCCATCCGCCAAGTCCATGGCCGCAGGCACGGGAGGAGAAGGTGGTGATTCTGAATCTGTCACTGACAGACGTAGAATCGAGGGCTCCGAGGCAGATGCCATGGCCGCTGGAGAGGTCCTCACGTCTGAAGACGCAACCTCTACAGGTGCAACTGCGGCGCTGATCAACTCTGATGGCATGGTCGCAGCCTTTTGCTCTTGGCCATTCACCACAATGGGCAGTTCATGCACAAAGCGTGGGACATATGCCAGTACGGCAGCCCCAAGCAACAATACTGCTGCGGCCAGAAACGCTGGATGCATGGCACTTGCCAAGATGACACTGCCACCAATCTTCTCCGTGCCATCCTTGAAAGCGGCATTGATTCCTGCACTGTCAGCCGAGAGCCGCGGTACGCTGCTTTGGGGCATGATGGCCAATACAGGAGCCGGATCTATCTTCAATGAACGGCAAACACTGGATGCCAGGGCTCGAACAAAAACTGCGTCCGGCAAGACTTGATAGTTATCGGCCTCCAGGGCTTCAAGCTTGCTGACCGGCACCTTGAGTGCTACAGCCAGCGCTTCAATATGCATTCCAGCTGCCTGACGAGCAGCCCTGAGCATCTCCCCTGGAGACGTCGGCGCGAACTGACTTTGCTCCGACCCCGCAGACTGCCCCCCCAACTCACTCATTGAAGGCTCCCCGTTCAAAAGCAGACAGTTCTCGGGAATCCGGGAAACGCTTGCGCAACTGCTCAGCAAGTTGGCGCATGGCGACGGAATCACTCAACCCCTGCTCCACCTTGATTCCCAGCCACAGTGTTTCGGCATTCGCCAGTTCGCTGTTGTTGATTCGCCTGATATAAAACTGCGCACGTTTGAGTTCGCCCCGTCGCATGAATAACTCAGACAGGTTGTACCCCACCACCGGATTTCCTGCATCCAGTTCATAAGCCCTTAAAAGCGTCTGTTCTGCCTGATCGTACTGGCCTGCTCGAGCTTGACATAGGCCTTGCGCCATATAGGTTTTACTGCGAGCCATGTAAGCAGGATTAGTCAGAACTTGTAAAAAATGCTTATCAGCCTCGGCATACTTTTGCTGCTGGCACAACAGCCACGCATAGTTATGCAACACATTTGGATCCGTAGAACGAAGCCCCAGCGCCCTGCGAAAACTATCCTCTGCCTGTCCCAGCTCGTTCAGACTCATGTAAATCAGTCCGCGCAGGTTATAGGCATCGCCATATGTTGGGTCATTGACAAGTGCCTGCTTGACCTCATCGAGTGCGACGGCCACTTTCCCTGTTTCAAAATAATTGACTGCCAATTCCAGGCGAATACGAGCACGCCGGCGCGCCTCCGGCTCATCCGATGGCGTAATAACCTCTGGCCCGAGACCAGCCTCTGATGCTCTTCCAGTGTTCGCACAACCAGCAACAGTCATCACCAATCCTGCGATCAACACAAAGGCTGCCGCCTTGCTTGATGAGCTCCAGCGCGCAACGGTTTCCACCATGTCATGCCTCCTTGTGTGATTGAGCTAGCGACCCGGCCGGGTGTATCGCAATCGTGCGTCGTTTGGCCATCCGCGCCACTACCCGGGTCCGGTCCTGAACTTCACCAGCCAACTGGCCACAAGCAGCATCAATATCATCCCCCCTGGTTTTTCGGACTGTGGTCACAATGCCAGCATCGCTCAGGGTTTTAGCAAATGCAGCCACCTGTTGCGTACCAGAGCGGTGCAGTCCCGAAGCGGGAAAGGGATTGAAGGGAATCAGATTAAATTTGCACCACACACCGGTGCGGGCATGGCGCCGAACCAGATCCACCAGTTGCAGGGCATGCTCAGATTGGTCATTCACGCCATCCAGCATGCAATATTCAAAAGTAATGAAATCCCGCGGTGCATGCTCAAGATACCGGTTACAGGCATCCATGAGCTCTTCTATCGGATATTTGCGATTCAGCGGGACAAGGTCGTCACGCAAAGGATCATTGGGAGCATGCAACGAAACCGCAAGAGCGACCGGGCAATCCATTGCCAATCGATCGATCATCGGAACAACGCCAGAGGTGGAAACCGTCACGCGCCTTCGCGACATGCCATACGCATGGTCATCCAGCATGACCCGTAAAGCAGGAACCAGTGCTGAATAATTCTGCAAGGGCTCACCCATGCCCATCATGACCACATTGGAAATGATACGCTCCGAGGACTGGAACCGCTCGCGCAGCGTGTGCTCGGCAAACCAGAGTTGGGCAACTATTTCGGCCGTACTGAGGTTGCGACTGAACCCTTGGTGCCCAGTGGAACAAAAGCGACATCCCACAGCACAACCTGCCTGAGATGAAACACAAAGAGTCCCCCGGTCATCTTCAGGAATGAAAACCGCCTCAACGGCATTCCCCGCCCCTACGTCAAACAGCCACTTCACCGTCCCATCACTCGACTGATGCTCGCTGATAACCGGCAAAGCCTGCACCACTGCACAGGTTTTGAGTTTTTCACGAAGAGATTTTGCCAGATCGCTCATCTGATCAAAATCACGGGCTCCACGCTGGTGGATCCAACGGAAAAGCTGAATTGCACGAAAGCGCTTCTCGCCCAGCCGCTCACAGAAAGCAGCCAGACCATCCAGATCAAAATCCAGGAGATTGACTGTCATGCGCGCACATACGTGCAGAAGACTACGCCCTGGATACCCCAGGCGCACAACTGCCCGGCTTTTGCGGGGAAGCGCTGCTTGGGGGGCACCATATCAGCGCGAGTAAACGTTCATGCCAGGGAAGAAAAATGCCACTTCCACCTGGGCCGTTTCGACAGCATCCGAACCGTGCACAGCGTTGGCATCAATGCTGTCAGCAAAATCTGCACGAATGGTGCCTGGTTCAGCCTTCTTGGGATCGGTCGCGCCCATCAGCTCACGATTTTTCAGGATGGCATTCTCACCTTCGAGTGCCTGGATCATGACGGGACCAGAAATCATGAAATCCACCAGATCCTTGAAGAAGGGGCGTTCCTTGTGCACGGCATAGAACTGCTCGGCTTCGAGGCGGGAGAGGTGGGCCATACGGGCCGCAACGACTTTTAGACCGGCTGCTTCGAAACGCGCATAAATCTGGCCAATGACATTCTTGGCAACGGCATCGGGCTTGATGATGGAAAGGGTACGTTCAATAGCCATTTTGTTTTCCTAGAATAAGATTACTTGGAGCTTTTTGTCATACAGACAAAGCTTTTCATTCTAACCCGACCGGCCCCTGACATGCCGATCAGCGCCCGCCTCTTCCACCACTACCCCGACCACCAAAGTTACTGCGCCCATCACGCCGTTGCGTTTGACGCTGGCGTGTCAGACTGTCCGTGCCGATATATCCCACCGAAGTCTTCAAGGGATCTGGTTGAGAACCGCTTCCTTGTGGTCGAGCACTCGCGCTCTTGCCACCTCCCTTTCCAGCGCGCCCCTGACCAGCATTGCCCGAGCGAGTTCCAGGGGGTGGGTTTTTAGAGTCCCCACGATTCACCCCTCCCGCTCGACCTCGCGCACCCTGTCCATCCCGACGAGCGCTTGGTGCATCCCGCTCGGGATCTGTCAAAGCGACACGCTCTGCACCTGCAGCCTTCATCAATGCAGCGATATCCGATTCATCCAGCTCCATCCAGGCGCCGCGCTTGAGCCCCCGGGGTAAAACCATGGCGCCATAGCGGATGCGAATCAGGCGACTTACAGCGTGACCGACGGATTCCAGCATCCGCCGTACTTCCCGATTCCTCCCTTCGGAGATAGTGACGCGATACCAGCAATTGGAACCCTCGCCACCACCCTCCTCAATGGAACCGAAGGCGGCCATGCCATCATCAAGTTGAACACCTTCAAGCAGGCGGGCCTTCTCTTCGTTGCTAAGCGCACCTAGCACTCGCACGGCGTATTCGCGCTCCAAACCAAAACGCGGATGCATGAGCTTGTTGGCCAGCTCTCCTGAACTGGTAAACAGCAGCAACCCCTCCGTATTCAGGTCAAGACGCCCCACAGACTGCCATTTGCCCTGCTGTAGGCGCGGAAGTTTGCGGAAAACAGTAGGACGATTTTGCGGATCATCGTGAGTGACAACCTCACCCACAGGCTTGTGGTAAGCGATCACACGGGGTGGCGGAGGGTCGATACGGTAGCGAATCGGCTTGCCATTGACCTTCACCTGATCGCCGTATTGAATTCGCTGACCAATGTGAGCAGGTTCGTTGTTGACCGATATCCGCCCTTCCAGAATCAATTGTTCCATTTCCAGGCGCGAACCCAGTCCTGCCTGGGCCAGTACCTTGTGAAGCTTGGGTGTTTCTACCTGCGGCAGCAATACCCGCTTGAGAGGCAACGGCTCCGCACTGGACTCCTCTTCATCGAAACGGCCGGAAACCACGTCGTCAAACTGAAAACCCACCTCCGGCTTGCGGCCATCCCCTGCAAAACGCTGGCGCCTGGATGGATCACCTCCAGTGCGCGAACGCTGCCGTTTGACCATCCCGAAACCCTCCGAAACACCCTCACCCTGCGTCTCTACGTCGGGGCCTGCGGTATCTGACAAAGAGTCTGGCACTGGCAACCCGATCTCTTCTGGCGCTGCGGCCAACTCAGCCACAGCATCCGGGTGCGATTCAGGAACCGCTTTTTTACGCGGAGGCTTGCGCCCCGGTTTAGGGGGCAGCGCGGCCCCGACCTTCTGAGGTACAGGCGCCGGGACATGGTTCATGTCATCAGATGGTGTGGTCTCATTCATCAGGAATTCCCCTGGATGCGGTCATTTGCATCCGCATGGTTATGGTTCAGGACCGGATCACATTCCGGTGCAGATTTGTTGACGGATCCATCCTGCATATGCACGCTTTTCTCTGTCATCACAGCTTCCACGGCAGTCTCCAGCGCCAACTCGGGTTGCTCAGCTGCATCCGCAGGCATCGTCAAGGATTGCAGCATGCGCTCTTGCACAGCCGAGTCATCCAGCACCGGCAACTGGTCAAGTGACTGCAACCCCAGATCATCCAGAAACTGTCTTGTCGTTGCCAGCAGGGCCGGACGACCCACGGTTTCACGGTGTCCAATGACCTCAACCCAACCCCGGTCTTCGAGTTGCTTGATGATCAGACCATTGACCGTGACCCCCCGGATATCTTCAATATCCCCGCGTGTCACTGGCTGGCGGTAGGCAATGATGGCCAAGGTTTCCAGCGTAGCGCGTGAATAACGCGGGGGCTTCTCCGGATGCAGCCGGTCCAGATACTCCCGCATCTCAGGTCGGCTTTGAAACCGCCACCCTGTGGCCACCTGCACCAGCTCGACACCGCGCAGGACCCATTCCTGCTGCAGATCCATGAGGAGCGACTTGATCGTATCCGACCCCAGCCCGTCATTGAATAGAACGTGCATATCACGCACAGAAAGCGGTTGCTGTGCGCAGATCAGGGCGGTTTCAAGGACCCGTTTGGCGTCCACCGTATTCATGGTTCAGCAGTTCCGGGAAAAGGGTGCCTCACGCAGAACCGTGGGACACCAGACCAACCGAAGAAATCAATCTATGGGGGCAATGAGAGTGCAGCTGAAGAACTACACCGCTGCCTGGCGGGAATCCGCTGTCAGGCGTACAGAGTCAAAACAATGACCGTCAAAGGCCATTGTAGCCGAGCCCCCACTCACCCAGGGCAGAGCGCATATCGTTTGGCAAAGGCGCCAGGAACTCCAGTGCCTCGCCACTGACCGGGTGCACGAACGCCAACCGAAAAGCATGCAGGGCCTGACGCTTCATGCCTGCCGCCATCGCTCCACCATAGAGCACATCACCGACAAGGGGATGCCCTGCAGTGGCCATATGTACGCGGATCTGATGGGTGCGCCCAGTATGCAACGTACACCGGACCCAGCTACCCTGCTCACACCGTGTCAGCAACTCCACATCCGTTCGGGCTGTCTTGCCAGCATGCATCGCCAAATTGACCACAGCCATGCGCAAACGGTTGCGGGGGTCCCGGCCAATCGACCCCTCCAGGGTAATATTGGCAGCCCCTTGCCAAGAGCCGTGGGCTAGCGCCAGGTACTGACGATGCACCTGCCTTTGCGCAATCATGTGAACCAGCGCATCCATGGCAGAGCGGGACCGCGCCACCACCATGAGTCCACTGGTGTCCTTGTCCAGACGATGAACAATCCCTGCACGTGGCACCTGGGCAGACCGGGGATCACGCGCCATGAGCCCGTTGAGCAGGGTGCCAGTCCAATTGCCCGGCGCAGGATGCACCACCAACCCTGCAGGCTTGTGGACCACCAGCAAATGTGGATCTTCATAAACCACATCAATGTCCATGGCCTCGGGCCGAAATGCCTGACTCTCCATCGTCGGGCGCATTTCCAGCACCACACGGTCACCGGCCTTGACTTTTTGAGAGGCCTTGGAAAACGGCCGCCCATTCAGGCTGATGGCGCCATGCTCCAGCAACTGCTGAAGATAGCTTCTGGAAAACTCGGGTACGGTATCGGCCAAGGCGCGATCCAGTCGCTCCCCGTGCTGCGCGACACCCATGTCGATGGTACGAAATTCTGCCTCGCCCAGGGTCGTCAGATCGTCCTCGACCTGCGCGCCCCCTTCACCATCATCCGCAGTGGCCCTTTCGTCAGGGATCGCAAGCACCATGCTCCGCCCTAGCGCGACGGCAGAAAGCGCGCCGGATCCACCGGCTTGCCTTGTCGGCGGATCTCGAAATGCAACTTCACCCTATCCGCATCGGTACTGCCCATTTCGGCAATCTTCTGCCCTTTGCGCACGGACTGATCTTCCTTTACCAATAGCGCCTGGTTATGTGCATAGGCCGTCAAAAAAGTATTGTTGTGCTTGAGAATGATCAGGTTTCCATAACCACGCAGACCCGCACCGGCATAGACCACCCGTCCCTCGGCTGCCGCCAAGACCGGGTCCCCCGCCTTGCCGCCAATGTCATAGCCCTTGTTGCGCACCTCATCAAACCCTGCCAGGAGAGGACCCGAGGCGGGCCAGATGAAACCGATATCGTCCTCACCCGTTGCGGGTGTCGGCTTGGGCTCCGGCGCAGGAGAAGGCGCCACGGCTGCAACCGGTGCAGCCACAACGGCGCCATTCGACGCGGCCGCCCGGGG
>C687J35021_10001052_pt1 | contig 20891 bp, 28 predicted proteins | sample RifCSPhighO2_12_FD_35021 | JGI IMG/M metagenome (IMG submission 35021)
AACTCCTAGCCCGTTTATATTTAAACTTGCTGCACCTGAATTGGCTACATCAGCGTTAAAGAATACTCCCAGACCCGTGTTATAGGCAGTCGGAGCTGGATCTACAGTTAAAGTATAAGCATCTGTTCCATTGGTTGAAGCTCCATAAAGAGTAGGGTTAAGGCGAATACCATCAACTACAAGTCCGTTAATATTTAGTTGTGTACCAGTCCAGTTTAAATAAGAGGTGGTATTTCCAATATAAAACTTTGCCAGTCCGTCGTGGATGCCTAAAATAAAACCCGTGTCCACATTATCAAAAGTAGATTTACCTTGCCTAAACCCTCCGACATCTACTTCTATAAATCCCGTGTAGATATTGTTGTCTAGTTTGGTATTTGAAAGAGTGGCAGACTTAATGGGGTCTATTTTATACAAACTGGGGTCTACGAACTGGTATAAATTAGTACTCATGGTTTTTTCATTCCATTAGTAAGTAAAATAAGAAGTTCCCATCCACGAAAAATGAGTTGACTACCTATACTATTTCCTGAAAATCTTAATCTAATCTTCTTGAATTTAGCAGAAGTATTAAATGCCTGAACTATCTCTTTAGTAATTGTTCCAATGTTTTTCCAACTCTCGTTATTTGTTTGATGAGAAATAGTTGCCCCTTGAGCATTTTCATGCACAACAGAAACTTCAGTAATCTCTTTATCTTGCATTTTAATTGTAGTCAAATAAAGAGGATGTGTTTGTAAATCATAAAAAATAGGCGTTCCATTGTCGGTTGTACCACTATCAAAAACAAAAGGATGGCCGTTTTCATCTCCAACTATCAATCTTAAAAGTGTTCCATTGTCGTAAAGAGTGGAGCTTCTTAATTCTGTTGCGTAAGAGTAAAGTGTCCAAACTTGGGTTGAAATAGTGTATCGACAGACTACATTTGAGTAGCTTACGCCTTTTAATGTAAGATCTCCCACACTCCAATAAAGGTGATCGCTATCAGCCCAACCTATGATGTTTTCGTAACTACTTCGGGATATAGCTTCTACCACATCAATAATAGGTCTTGAAATCTCATCTTGTTCTCCCTCAAAGACAAACTTATAAAATCCAGTTGGGTGGTGATAGTAAATGCCGTCTTTCACTTCAACAATACTCTCGTTTGAATAAGTGCCTCGTTGAATAGAAGGGTCAGGGTCTACAGAAGTCGTGGATTTAATTTTATAAACGTGATTTTGTTTAAAGACTAATAAAGCCGAGGGGTGTCTTTTTAGTCCTGTAATCTTTTCTCCATCTTGGGGGGAGACTTGTATAAAATCTGTGCCACCTGAAATAGTCTGGGAAGTAGAAACAACTGCTGAATAATAAACTTTGTCTGTGGCACTGTCAGCTACCCATATTCTTGAACGATAGTTTTCTATAAAGTCTCCTGTTGGTAAAGAACCAATATTAGTAGAACCAAAAGTAGAGCCGTTGTAAGTGGCAACCGAACTACCAGTGTTTCCATCTACCATATAAGTTAGGTCTATAAAGTTGGTAAATCTAGCCTTAGAAGTAGGGGATAGTCCTGACCTAACTAAACTCCATAATGTGCCATTAAAGTTATAGATTGACGAACTTACTTTAGCTAATAATCCATAAGTTGTGCCTGCGTTGTTTCTATAGTTAGACATTCCCAGCACTTCACCAGAAGCAATTTGCGCTCCTAAAGTAGTTAATCCATCTCGTAATTGTGCCGAGCCTATCCTGTCAAAATTTAAGTTTATAGCAAACTCAACACTTTCAGGTGAGATTAAAGTCTCATCAACAGCCGATTCCCTCACAATTCCAAGGTGACCAACTTTTAGTGGCAATGATTCCATTATCGTGGTATATCTACTTTAATTATTAAATTCTGACCAGAAAATTCCTTATTTATTTGAGCTTCTTTTTTTTGAATCCAAGCTATGTAGTCTGGGTCGTTTTTAATGTCTAGTGCGGAGTTTTTTCGTAGTTTAATTCGGTATCGCATATAAGGGAGATAAATTCTATAAAAATTCTCATCTAATGTATCTCCAAAACTATTAGCTAGTGTCTTTTTTGCGTAGTAATCAATCCACACGTTTTCTCCAGCTATATCATCATCAAAAGGTTGATTAAACTTAATCACTCCGTTATCCACAGTAAAGCCCGTAGGAGTTCCAAATGAAACTCCCTGCCAAACATCTCTGCCTGCGGAATGGCTATTGACTATACTTGTGACTGTGCCAAGTGTTTTAGTGCTTTCGGTGTTGGTTGTATAGTCAGCGTTATCCACTGTTTCAGTTATGTCCTCAGCAGCAATATCAACTGCCCCACTTTCATCAAAGTCTCCTGTAGAAGTTAAAACAATGGAAGTAGAAGCGGAAGTGATTGAGTTAGTTAAAGCTGAATGAGCTATACCCTGATACCATCTGTTCATCTCTATTTTATCCATCCAAACAAGAGGTAAGGCGTCTCTACCTATCCTTACTGAAAGAATATGTTTAGAAGTTTCTGGGTCTCGTAAATCTGTCGGTAAAGTTAAAGTATTCCTTCCTGGAATACAATCACCTATATCATAATCAAAGACTGTTCTAAAAGCCCATCTGCCTGTGTTCTCATGTAAATCAATCTCGTCTCTACCTTCATCTAAAGCTCTAAGTAAAAATTCTTTAGTAAATACTTCGTCGTCTATTTTCTCACCCATAGAAACAAGTGCGTCTCGGATGATTGCTCCTGCGGAGTTTTCTGCGTCTCCTGTAGCTATGACACCATCGGAGTCGCTTGATACTCCTGCGGTGGTAGAGTTGCTAAATCTTGCTCGGTAATAATAGGTTGAAAGCCCTGCTGTGTGGTTATAGTAGGTTTCAGTCGCATCGGCTCGAATATCTATCGTAGTAAGTGCAACATAAGTCGTGCCATCTGTTGAGTATTCTAAAACTATTTGGTTATAGGGAATAAATTGTAAAACTTCGCCTCTGTTGTGCGGGTGATTAGTTGTAGAAACATTTACTGCCGTTGCGGTTGGTGTTCCTGAAATCTTTACTATCTCGGCTTTCTCATAACCGAACCTGCCAACTACCAGATATTCATTGGCGGCGAATTTAAGTCCGTTATCTACTGTGAAAGCAGATACCGAGGCAGAAACATCAGTAACTATAAAAGTAGACTCTGTTTCAAGGTCAGGATGAGAGATAAATATTTCAACTCCCAAGTTTTCCCCTGTTTTTGTGCGTAATTTTGGTAGTAGTATCATAAATTATTCTTTTAATACGAATGTCTCGTTTAGATACTTCTTCCTCATACGAGCTTCGTAAATTTGTAAATCCGACCTTCTAATACTTAAAAGCCTTTCTTCTCTTAAAATCTCTGCCTTTCTGTTGTCTAGTTCCCTTTTAGTATTATGTAGTTCTTTTTTTATTTCACTTAAATTGTCTTTTAACCCTTGCACAATAAGTCTTTTTTCTTCTATTTCATTTTGTTTAACAGTTTTTAATTCACTAAGAACGGAATTGAGTTTTATTATCTCATCACTAAGTTGTTCTTTGTTTTCTTTTTTATTTTGCTCTTTCTCTTCTAATTCTTTAACTAAGTTTTGAAGAACATTTATTGTTTTAAAAAGATTTGCTTGTTTTTCTGATTTTTTATTAATTTCTTCCTTTAAAACAATAAACTTTTTATCTAGCTCATCCACTACTTTTACTCTCTCAGCAGTTATCTCTTCGTAGTCTCCTCCGTGAACACTTACTTCTTTGCGTATGTCAATTAAGGTGGCAACCAAATCGTTTCTTTGTTTAATTAGAACTTCAATTTCACTAAGAAGTTTATTTTTCTTCTCTTCTAGTTCCATTACTTCCTTATGTTGTTTTTGCCATTTTGCTTCCATTATTCATTTATAATTCTGTAGTCGCATAGTCCCGAAACCTGCACCGCGGAACCTAAGTTTATCTTAAATGCTTCTCCTGGAAGACATCTAACTACACCCCACCTGCTACCTGAAGGGTTATCTAAAGTAAATCCTTGGTTAGCTGTAAGGGAATAAACACCACTTTGGTCTCTGGAGCCTGCAATAAGTTTAAGACTTACAGCTGAGTTTGGCACAATTGCCAAAGTGTCTATTACTATTCTGCCATTTGTAGGAGCAGAAATAATTTCATTATCCCCTGAACTTGCGAACGACACTACTACATTTTTTGAAAATTCGTCATATTCCATACATAATTATTTTAAGTTAAGTTGATAATCTTAGTTCCATATCTTGAGAGGTATAAGCCTCCCAAGTATGAAACCAAGTTATTAAGTTTTAAGTTACTGCGAATGTACAAGCCGCTGACACATTAACCATACCGTTCACAAACCAAGTAGTTCCATCACAGTAGAATTCATAATAATCAGCTGCAATAGATTGGTTTAGTACAAAGTTAATTACGTCTTGTCCTGTGCCTGCTACACCTGCCCCACCCGCTCTTTCAACAACCATACCTTTTAATATATCAGAACCACCATTAGTAGTGATAATATATGATGCTCCTGTTGGAGCTGTTTGCACGATAAATCTAAAGTGCAAACCTGCTGCTGGTGCTGGAAGTGTTGAAGTGAATCCACCTACCGCGTTTAAGAAGTAAGTAGTCCCAGATTCTGCTGCTGTAATAACATTTGTAGTTGTTACAACTTCAGTCATTTGCTGATAAGTTAAGGTTGAACTAAGTGTCGTTGCACCTGTAACTGTGAGTGTTTCATCAAAAGTTACAGTTCCTGCATCAACTTTAATAGCTTCACCCGCGCTACCAGAAGCGTTAATATACAGACAATAAGAACCTGATGTTGGCGTACCGGTTGAAGCAATAGAAACAATGTGTGAAGTAGAAGAGTGATTACCATTTGAGGTAATGTCTATCAAATTCGCGCCTGCTACTAATGCTCCTGTGTGGGTAATATCTAATGCTGAACCTTCACCAGATACACCCGTAGCTGCTGAAGTTATAATAATAGCCTGACCACCCACGTTTGCTCCCATTGCTAATTTAATAGCGTCACCGGTTGAAACACCAGTTGTGTAAGATACATCAAGAACATTTCCAGTAAAGACAGCATTTCCAATATCAATATTGAAGATGTGTCCTGAACTTGTTGATGTTCCGGTGTATTGGAATACGTCTACTGAACCTGAACTTGAATCAGTAATTACAATAGCGTCCGCTACTCTTGCTCCTGCAAGTGTGTAGTTATGCACTATCGCACCCACCGCATTAGACATATTTATTTCAAATATGGTTCCCGTTGAGGCTTGATCGGTTGCGAAGTCAAAGATGTTTCCTGTATGAACACCACCCGTAATATCAATATCAATCAAAGGTGAGGCTGCTGCTCCAGTCAAAGTTGAAATATCAATATTAAAGAGTGTTCCACCCGCACCTGAGGCGAAGGTGTGGTCAAGGGTAAAGAGGAATAGTTCCCCTGTTCTTGCCCCTGCTGTGTCCACTGTCATTACTTTTCCAGCAATATTAGAAGTACCTGTTTCCAAGTGAACTAATCCACCAGTCGTACAAGCTCCTGTCGCTGAAACTGTAAGAACGTGTCCGGTAAAGATACCAGTAGTTTGAGAGAATAATACTATTCCATCAATACTTCCTGTTTCTACTGTTACAAGATCAATAATACTATCAGTCCTAGCGCCTGCACCAGTGATAACTAATGCTCCGCCAGCCACATTATCAGCCATTACTACTTTCAAAGCATCACCTGTGTCGGCTGCCGAATAAGTAATGTCAATAACGTTTCCTGAACCAACTCCTGAAGAGTTGATGTCAAAGACATGCTGTGTTCCAGTGTTGGAATCATTGATTTCCATGAAGTCAATGTTACCAGTATTGTCATTAGTTACGGTAATTAAGTTTGCTGTTCTTGCTCCACCTCCTGCGTCTAGGAATAAGAACCTAGCCGCTAGGCCAGCGTTCATATCTACTGCGATAACATCACCCGTTGAAGCCGAACCAAGAGCAATATCTACAATATTACCTGTATATACCCCTGAAACATCAATATCTATAAATGGCGAAGCTAAAGCCCCTGTCATTGAGATATTAGCGTCAAGGAATGTTCCACCCCCTGTTGCGCCGAATGTACCATCAAAGGTTGCCAGAATAGTTGCTACTGTCCTTGCTCCAGCGTGGTCAAAGGTAATCGCTTTGTAGGCGACACCCGCATCCAAGTTTAAGTGAAGCAAAGAGCCAGTCGTTGCAGCCGCTGAAGTAGTAAGAGTAACCAAACTACCAGTGTGAACTGCCGTGTTATCAACAAAGATAACACTTCCGTCAACAGAACCGTCATCGCCTGTGGTTATATCTATCAAACTATCAGTGCGTGTGCCTGTTGCCGCAATCTTTAATGCAGCTCCAGCGAGGTTAGTCGCCATATCTACATAAAGAGCATCGCCATCAGAAGCACCTACCGAATAAGTAATGTCAATAACATTACTATTCAAAAGTCCGCTGACATTGATGTCAAAGATATGGTCATCTGTGCCTCCATCTGTTCCAGCCGAAGTAATAAGAACTACTGGGGCTGTTCTTTCATTAGCGGTAACGATTTGAATAGCATTACCAGCCAAGTTTGAACCTGTGGTGATAAGAATACCTGCGCCTGTTGCTGCTGCTGAGAAGTTTATGTCAAGAATATCTCCTGTATAAGCTCCAGTAACATTAATGTCTATGATAGACACATTTCCTGTTGAAGCGTCCGCAATCGCAATAGCATTATCAGTTCTGACACCTGTTCCACGAGTGATAAGAATACCACCCGTTGAAAGACCATCAGCGTTATCAAATGTTAGAGAGATGGCATTGCCTCCTGGTGAGCCGTTATAGGAGTTGGTATAGGCAAAGCCCGTTCCCGCTCCTGAACCACCAGCGTTAATTTCTATATTGTTATGTGTTCCCGTTGAGGTATCAGTAAATTTAATATCTGAACCTGTCCTTGCATCAGTTGTTGAGGTAAATAGAATACCCTGTGATGCTACGCCAGTTCCGTAGTTGATGTCTATTACATTGCCTGTAAAGGCGGCTGTAATATCCACATCAACTAAATTACCTGAGCCAGCACCTGATTTGTTTATGTCAAGCACATTTGCCGCGCCTGCCGTAGAATCGTTTAATATGATTGCTCCGTCATCTACAGTGATAGTGTGTCCGTCAGAATATGACTCGTCTAATGAACCACCTGCGCCACCAGTTCCACCAAGTGTGGTGATACTCGTTTTATTCCAAAATACCAATTCGTTTGAAGAATTGACATAAAGACCCCAGCCAGTTGAGTCGTTGGTCAAAGGATTTGAAGTTTTACTTACATCAAACCTCAAAATACCATCCCGTAGGTTGATATTTTTTGGTGAGCTGTAAGGATTAGCTGAAATTACACTCATTTTGTTTTAAGAGATTTCCCGTGTATAGAATCTTGAACCAAGTTGTTCTCACCCACTTCGGGATTTCTCTGTTAGTTAATAATCTATATTGTTGTGCCACTTGACAAAATCATTAGGAAGTTGTCGAATCCCCTTCGCTCCAGACCCACATCCTTGCTACATCATTAAATCCTTCTCTGAATAATGTATGCCCCACGATTTGCATTTCGCGTGTCTTTGCAACTATGTTTACTGGGTCTACATTGTTTGCTTCTGATTCAATGTGTTGGAATCCATACTCATCGGATTTCAAAGATGAATCAAACATTCCCCAAGCCGCATCTTTAGTAAGATACTTTAATGGGAGAATTTCAAACGCCGGGAGACCAGCTCCATCGTTGTCGTTGGACTCTGGAATTTTGCCTTTCTTGATAGCTCCTAAAATTTCCAGTGCCTTAAAATGCACTGAAGAATTAAATTTGCATACAAGGGTATCTAAGGCTGCTGGCATTGGATTGCCACGAGGGTCTACCATAAGTCCTGCTGTTCGCATAGCAGCTTTGTAGCCTGCATAGCCGAAGGGCAAAGAATATGTAGTGCCGTCATATCATTTTGTTACTACCCCATAGGGCGGGAGAGACACTTCGGACTCTCCTCTTATGATTTCTCATAAGTTCAGACTATCGCTTCATCCTCTATTGAGGAGCTTCTTCACTTAGTCGTTGCGGCTGTGCGTGAACCCTGACTTGTTTCGTTCATTTAGCTTTCGCATTTTTAGTCTATATTCTTCTCGTTTTTCTATTTCAGAATCTGGAATAAATAATCCTCTAAAGTTATCCTTGTTCTTTTTTTCCTGAAACTCAATCCCGAGTTTTACTTGTTCTTTCTTGAGAATAATATAGGGTTCTATAAGTTTCAAAAATTTTAGTGCATTTAATGAAGTTAGTGTCCACTGGTATGCAATAAACTCTTTGCGATACTTATAGGATTTAATTGTTCTATGAGGAGAAAATAAATCGTAATGTAACTGGATAATATCTTTTTTTGTCCCAACTACTCTTACGGTCAAAGTATATGTATTCTTACTATCTTTCTTGTGTCTAGGTTTTATTCTACCTATACATATAGTTCCCTCTCCATCAAAGAATCCTGCGATATAAGCTAATTGTAAGGGTTCATACTTGCCTCTGGTTGTCTTGTTTTGCTTTTTCATATACTACTATCATACTCTACTGTTGTATATTATGCAAGCAATCGTCAGAGTTTCCAAATGTAATCAGAAGAAGTTTATCGATGGCTTTTATATATAAGCCAAAGGTCGCATATGGTACGGTGAAACCATTTTGTTTACGACATTATTCATTGAACTGCCCCCATCTTCACGAGTGTGAGTTGTTATCCAAGGCTCAAGACCATCTCCACCTGTGATAGTGATAGTTGTATTACCACCTATACCCTGATGGGAATAAGTTGTTCCAAAACCATTAGTTAATCTTTCTGCTGCAAGTTTTTCTTTCTTGCGATTAAGAGCATTAAGAACTTGTTTTACGAAGTTCGTTAATTTTCTCTTTTTGAAACCGAACTTATACACTTGATAGGACATCGGCAAGAGAATATCAACTTGCTGTTGAGTATAGCTCTGGTCAAAACCCTGCACCGGCACATCTTCTGTAACTTGTGCGTTCTCTGTGGTAAATTCCGCTTCTTTAAGACCTGAAATTGAAGAATCCTTCTCAATCAAATCTTCGGTAGTCCTGAAGTTGTAATACTTTTTAAGCATCAAATCAGGTTCTGCCTCTTTTTTTACGATTTTTTGAATCGCTAGGTTCGTAGAGTCTACGAATTGTCCTAAATTAAATGGGCTTGCCATTTTGTTTTTCTGTTTTAATTATCTCCAACTAATTAAAAACTTAGTTAGTTAGTAATTAGGCAGCGCGATCGTTACGGGTAACGAATCGTCCACGAATCTTTTTATCTGCTGCTGCTCCGACCACTCCAAGTTGCTGGAACACTCCAGTGTCTCCAGTTACATCTGCTCCGTTCGCTACCGCGTCTTCATCGGTTAGAGCGTTCCGATGATAGTTGTCTGTCGTTGCTGAATTGCTGGTAGTATCAACAATATATTCGTCAAATTCCTCTGGCTTTTGTATAAGCACAGTGGTATCTGCCGTAGTAGCTGCTGCTACCGCCACTCCAGCAAAGTTTTCTATGGTCATTGAGGATGTCCCTAAAATGGCGACTTCGTTTTCGTAGTCCCACATTAGAGCATCACCCACGGCCACAGTTATGGAAGAGATAGCGACTTCTTCAAAGCCCTTATCTCCGCCCTTCACACGATTAAATCCGGCCATTGTGAAATAGCATAAGAGTTTTACTCCAACTAAAACTTTATGTAAATTATTTAATAATTAGAAGTCGTCATCGTCAAAGTCCTTAAACATCGCTCTGACTTTAGGGTCAGTTGGCGCGTTAGACTTTTTAACGACTTCTGTTTTCGTTCCACCTGTATGAGAAACACTACGAATCTTTTGAATTTCAGCGTTGCGTTTAGGAGCGATGGTATTCTTGGGAGCTTCACCGAACTCTTCAAGAACGTCATTATGGACCTTTTCGTAGATTTTAACTAGCTCTTTAGGAGTTTTATCCGCACGATTATAGGTTGATATTAGTATTCGCTTAAAGGTTTCCCATCTTACATCTTCGGGGTCATTTTCTGGTTTATACTCTGGGTACTTTTCTATAAAAGCCTCCACTGTATCTTGACTATCTTTAGCGTAAATCTCTTCAGCTTTGACATATCCTTTTTTCTTGCCGATGACATCAAAAAGTTTTTCCACCTTTTCAAGTTCCTCGTCAGTATAATCTTCTCTGAGTTTTTCGTACTCTTCGTTAGACATAGGGGGTGGGGTTATTTTAATTAACTCCTCCTTATTTCTAACTTTCTCCCGAAGTTTCTGTATCTCTATTCGCAATCCTCGTTCTCTAGCCGTTTCGCCCTCAACAGGGTTGGGTTGTTTAAGAACTTCAATTTCAGGGACTTTAGAAACAACTATTTCTGGTTCCCCTGAAACTTCTTCAAGAATAGACTTTTTTTCACTAGCTTTTTTAATTTCTTCCTCTGAAGGTTCTTCTTCTAAAGCGGGAACGACTTGCTCATTCTCGTCTTCTTCGAGTTCTTCAGGTTTAATTTCAAGCTCGTCTTTTTCCTCCGCCCCACTGGGGGCGATTGTCTCTGCGATTACATTTGTCATATATTTTACACCGTTATTTTACTTCTTCGGTGAGAAGTTAAAACAAAAGCCACCAACATTTCTGTAAGTGGCTAAAGCCCAACTCCGACTAGGTAACTTGGAGGTAAACCTTTGTCAGAGATGGAATTCAGCCACCTCACAGGACTACTCCAAGTTGGTAACCTTAAATTATTAATGAGTTATTTCGTAAATGGTGAAAGAATTGCATCTTCCACAATTTCACTTATTTGTTTCATCTGTTCTATGGTAATAGTATTTGGCACATCCGCTAGGGCAATTTTATACAGTGTGATAGTAGATTCGGTCTTTAGTAAGTCGTTCTGTTCTTTGATTTGGGCTTCACGAGCGTTTATCGCCGCTTTGTGTTCCTCTTTCAATACCTCAAACGCTTTTTCAAACGCTTCTTTATCTTCAAGAGTAAATTCTTCCACTCCTTGCGCGTTTTTTACTTTCACCGCCTTACCGTCTTCGCCCTTTTTAGCGTGGGATTCGGCTAACTTTACTCTTTCAGCGTCATACTTCACAAACTCATCTGTTGCTTCAAGTGCTTTCTTGATAGCGTTTATTTCTGGCTGTAAGATTGCTAGATTTTTTGCTACCGCGTATGCAAACTTGGCTCCTGATAATTGCCCTAATTGTTTATCTGATAAAGCATTGAATAAATTTATATTGTCGCCTTTATTTGTGAATGTATATTTATTATTCTCCATAGATTTTTAGTTATCTTATAATTTTAACATCATTCTACGACTATAGTGCAAATTTTGACACACTTGTTTGCAATACTTTTCCATTGAACCCTCAATGTCGTTTCCGTCAAGCACTTTATGTCTGATGTCTTTCTTGTAGTAGTCCTTGTAAGCGTCTATCGCATTAGATAGGTTTAGTGGAACTTCTATTCTAAAATTCACTCCTTTTAAATCTGCCTTAAAGCCATCAGTCATATCAAAATACTTCTCAAATATAGTTTGATACTCTGGACTGATTTGGTCTAGGTTGTGAACTACCGGCAGAGCAGATGGATGTTGAGCATACACCTTGCCTATCTTTTCGGGTTCAGTAGCCATCATTACTTTTCTTTCTGGGAGTTTTTGGGCTTCTATTTTATCTGAAAGGTTTTGCAGAACATCTATAATTTTTGTTTGAAAATTAGTAAAGTCGTCTTTAGAAACAAACTTTGCGTCTTTTTCAGCTTTTACTTTTTCTCTTACTTCTTTAAGTTTTGCTTTATGCTCAGGTGTCATATATGTTATATATTATACTACTACTAATAATCTATGCAAACTACCGATCTAGTTTGATTCGGTGGATAACTCCAGTTTACCTTTTAGCCACATGTCCTTCATTAGTTTAGCGGCTTCATTATCAGATACATAACTTTTCAAGGTCTTTTTACTATTCTCTACTAATTTAACCATATCTCCAGAACTTTTCAACAACTCATACTCTGACTTAGGTATCCAATAAGTGTAGGGAAACACTAGGTATTCTCCTTCTTTAGTGTCTTTGGTGACTTTGAGCTTCAACATTCTTTCAATGGACACGAAATCAGTCTTGCTTGTCTGTAAAATATCTTCCATTTGGTTATCGTCTGCAAATACAGCCATTAGAGTAGAAAACTCCTCTCTTGACAAAATAGCTTCATTATCGCCTAGTTTAATTTTGACTTTTTTACAAGGTAAAACAGAATCTTTCCAGTTAAGTGAGATTTTGAGATTTCCTTTTTTGTATTCAAATGGATAATTTATCATAACTAATTCTGCTTACTCGCTTCATCCTCAAGATATTTCATAAAATTTTCAAGATGATATTGACCTCCTTCTCGCCAACTTGCCTCCCAAAGGGTGTTAAACTCATTCTCCCTTTTAATTGAAGTTTCTAGGAAATAGTTTTTAAGATAGTCGGCAAAGGCAGTTTCAACAGACAACCAACGTGGGTCTTGTAAAATTCCTCTTATAGACGAGCGTGTGGACTTATCTAGCATTATATTCTAACAAAATTTAATCTAACTTCCCCGTTTCTTGAGCATTTTGTAATCCATATCTTTCAATATAATCTCCAGTTACAGATAAAAAACAAACACCTCTTATCAAACCATTACCTCTATTTTCATTCTCCATATAGTTTTAATTTATTAACTTATAATTATCTAACTTTTAACATTTCATTCATAGAGTCTTTTACAGGGTTCGTAATCTGTCCCTCCCCAACGACCTTTGGCGCTTCTCCCTTAGCTGGCACAAATAATGGCGGTCCTTTAGAAATTATATCATCACTCATTATTTTTTGTTTAGATTCTATGTGCTGTTGTTCCATCATCATTTGTTCTTGTTGTTGTATTAGAAGCTGTGCTTTATATGCTTCTGGATCTTCCATTGCTTTCACTACTTCATCGGGCAACCATAGTTTCGGTTTTTCATTTTGAGACTCTAAGATTTGAATAACAGGTTTAGTTAGAGCTAGGGCGGTATCCACATCTGTTTTTATCGCTAGGACTATCTGGGCTATGGCTGGGGCGATTAGGTTATATAGTTCCAGTTTCCTTTGGCGTTCCAACTCTGGCGTAGGCGAGAGCATAGAGTCGTGTTTGACTTCTATCATTCCCTCCCAGTCTAGCAGGTTTAAGTCAAGGTCAGCCCCGACATTAAAGAAGCGATTTTCTTTACTTTCTACTAGTACCCCGTCTCTGTCTTCTAAAGCCATTTCTAATTGAGGGAAGAAGTCGGCTTGCATTTCTATAGGTTGTCCCATTTCATCTGTTTTCAGGGGTAGAACATTCTGAGCCAGCTTGCCTGTCTCATCCACATACGCTTGGATTTCTTCTGCATTGGCGAATTTCTTAATCTCTGGGATAGAGTAGATTTGTTTCATCCACGACAGAGAAATAAAGGCTTCGGTTTCCAACATTGAAGAAATGTTTTTAAGCGGAGTAGAGAGTTTCTTTAACGCGCCTTCTTTGTCTTGCAAGCTCTGTCCAAGTGTTTTAGCAGTTGTTTCGCCTTGAAGTGTGGGAGTAATGCCTGTTATCTCGTCTATATCCTCTTGTATTTGGGTAGTAGCCTCCCAACCCCTCTGGTCGTATTTAATATCCACTTGGTCTATGGTGGTACCTGGAACTTTCTGCCTAATAGTGTTTGGGGAGATGGTTAGTGTGCCATCGCCTGTCTGCCCGCCTGCCCCAGAAAAGAAAAGCATCGGATAGATAGCCATTATCAGCTGATCCACAGTCATATTCCTTACTCGGTCAAAGAGAACCTTATCGTTCTTAAATATCTCATGCAACCCGATACCATAAGCAGTCTTAGGGTCTCGAATATTCCATATCGTCCACCAACAGGATAGTTTCTTTTTGTCGTTCGGCAGAGGAGAGTAGAACAGCGTTACATTCTGGGAAGGGATTTGAATAGCGTATAAGTCCTTATCCACACTTTCATAAAAGCCAACTGTGATGATGTCGTCTCGCATTTGCTTAGCATCATCATCGTCTTCATCTTCACTTAATACCCTTCCCCCTTTTTTAACATAATCAAGATTGGCATAATCTCCAAACTCGGCTACAAAAGAGTTCCACGAATAGTCTTTCTCATAATACCAGTCATTTGTTGAGAATGGGTCTGATAGGTTTGCCATATCGTCTATCCAGCTTTTATGGGGGTCTAGCCGTTCCCGGTAAATGTCGTTGTATTGGACTATCTCCACATCTTTATATTTATTCTTTTCGGGGTGGTCGTCATTTATCTCCACCAATACTTTGCCTTTTCTTGAAATATAGCGAGGATAAGTTCTGCCGATGCACCAGCCATATTTAGCCAAGTCAAACACACAGAGTTTAAGTTGATCTTTAGACTTCGCCACTATCCAACTTCGCTTCCACAGAGAATAGGCAAAAGCGGTGTTTCTCTTAAACTTCTCGTTCAGAGCCTTGAAGGTGGCATCGGGATTTTGGTCTATTAAGATAGCCAGAGCTGTTTGAACTTTTGAGAGCAACATCGGCTCGGACACATCGCTACGCCATTCGTCATCGCCCGCCCCTGTAATCGGCACAACTCTTGAGCCTCTTAATCCTTTTATCTCGTCTTGCACCAGCATTATAGAGCTTGATTTATTCTCTCTTAAGTTGTGCGGAATATACTCTCTGTCCGCGTCTTTCATTAACTGCTCAAAGTTAAAGCCGTCCAGAATACTCTTTTTGGTTTCTTTTAAAATAGGTATGCGTTTCTTTAGATATTCACAGACATCAAATTCTTCTCCTTGAGGATTATATGTTTCTATTTTTCTGTCTATTTCCTTTAAGTTTATGGGCAATTCATTTCTCCAGTTTTTGTTATGAATAAAGATTTAAGCCAGTTAATAAATTTATTCCACCAAGATTTTTTAATTATAGACATAATAGGTTTTGATTTAGGACAATCGTGTTCACTTATACAACTAGATTTATTCAAATGACATTTAACTCTGCCTTCTAAAATTCTTTTACGCTTCAACCTTTTTAAGAAAATACTATTCATATATATTGATTTTGGGTTATTTTATTTCTATTCTTTGAACCATATAAAATCTCAAGTCTTCGTTGCACATTTAATTCCGCTTGTGATTTTATTTCTGGTCTTGAAAATTCTTTGGGTGCGTTGCGTCTCACTTCATATGCTATGCTTGTGGCAAAAATTCTATCATCATTTTTACTACTCATTGCTTCAGGTCGCCCTACTTTATTTCTCACAAATGTCAAACACTCGTTTAAAAAATCTTTGTTTGTCCATATCTCGGTATAATTATAAAGCATCTTCTGCAACTCCGCAAGTATGTAGGGTCTGGTGCGTTCATCTGTTCTAAAACCCACTTTTGAAGATACTCTGTTGGTTATGTCGTCTATCGCTTCTCTAAAATATAAATTAGGATAGCCCATTTTGAATAACTCGGTATTAACCCACAAGCCGTCTTTATTCACTTCAATACCCATATACGCCCAATTATACCACTCACCCAAAGCAAAGGCAATCAAAGTAAGCTCATCGGGTGTTGTCTTACCACACCATTCGGCTACACATTTAAGACTTTGATTATCTATGACTTCTAGCACACTATTGTCACCTCCCTCAATACCTTCTGCGGTGTCGCCTCCAATAACATAGCTTTTATACTGCTGTGGTAGTTCCCATGTCTTTAGGTTTCCGTTATTATGCTCTGTGAATTGGTGTAGTTTATCTTTGAGAGCTATAGAGCCAGTATGTAAAGGTTCAGGGGCAATCTTGATGTATTCTATGATTTTAGAATTATCAAAGTAAGAGGAACCGCTTGAAATAAAGGCTTCTTCTGCGGTAGCTGGATATTCCTGCATCAACATATTCTTATCCACGAACTCGGAAGCAATTAAATTAAATTCTTCCTGTGTATAAAATTCTTTCCAACCATAAAATCGTGGCTTGTATCTTATTAGTCCCGCTTTAGCTTGATGCCACATTAGCTCGTAGTAGTTTCCGTAGCCATTAGCCGTGCTTTCAGAAAATACCCACCCAGAGTTTATATCTACTTGCCGTGCCGTTCCGTCTATAATTTCTTTTGCGGTCATCTTTTCTGTATCGGGGTAGAAAGCGGATTCAGTAAAGAGTAGTTTTTGTAGCACACCTCCACGCCCTGCTACTCTCGCGCTGGCAGTTCCACAAAAGAACCTAGCCCCATTTCTTTTAATCACTAATTCGTTTCCATTATCTACACTCCAAATATCTTTTGGTTCAGTTACTTTCCACAGAGAATAGTAGGCAGATTCTATAAAAAGTTTGTATCTTTTAGAAAATGTTTTAGTTCCGTCTTCACGATAGCTTATCACTTGTGTTTCAGTAGGATTTTTTTGGGTCATATCGTCTACAGCAAAAAGGGCGAGGATTAAAGAAGAAAATCCCTCACGCCTTGCTTTTAAGATTTTTTCTCTTATCGGCACAGATAATCCTTTCTTTTCTATGTTGTAGTCTCGGCAGAGTTCGTTGTAGTATTTATTTTGAACAGTGTTAAAAACAAAAGGAACTAGCTTACCTTGCTTAGGCTCGTCTATACGCATATTCTCCTCTATAAATTTACGGTATTTCATTGAGCACTCGTGGTTGGGTCAATTTTATTTCATACCAAAGTATCTTGTATAATTTAGAAAATCTCTTAAATGGAGACACAATCTCATAACAAAATCGGTATAAAATACTTTCTGTATCCTTTATATAACTTCTAATCGTCTTATCAGAACATTCCTGACACTCTCCTATAATTTTTGTTATAGAATTTTTAGACTCCACGAATGAATTATTACACCTCTTATAATTCCAACATTTAACTTTATTCATATTTTTATTCATAATCCTTGAAACGGTTAATATTCACCTGCACTGCTGTTGTGGGAGAGTCTTTAGGATAATGCCCCTTTAGCTTAAGTCCTGTTTCCAGATACTTGTGTCGAACAGCATAATCGGGTACAAATATGTCTATATGTCCAACGCTACCCACTTCACCTTCATTAACTCCAATAGCCATTCCGCCTATTCCTTGTTGTTTTGTAGCGTCTAGTCCTTCATTTAAAACATTGATTAGTTTATCGTCTCTTACTCTTTGCTCTAATAACATTTTCCATCCCTTTGTTTTAGTTAAAGAAATTGGAACAGTGGCTGAAATTGGAGAATACCCTGCATCAATCATTGCTTTTTTCATAGTTACTCCCTCTACTACTGCATTAAATACTTTTTTCATTCTTTCTTTAGGTGCTACTTTATATTCTTTTCCTCTGTTTTTAGACATATTATTGTTTAAAATCACAAGTAAATTTAGTTGTGTTATATTTTGACAATAAAACACTCAATTCATTGAGAAAACTTTTTTGTGTTTCACCTTGCCCATCTAGTGTTGCTACTCTAAAGGTTACAGAATAATTAAAGCGAGATTTGTCTTCACTAGCCTCTTGTTTTTGAATAGATAACAGTTCAACTTGAGACTTTAAAGAATCAACTTGTTTGGCAATTTTTATTAAGAAGTCTGGACCTATTTCAGTTTTTTGGGTTTTTTTTGACATACTAGAGTTCAATTCTGTTTAATAAATCATTTAATCTTTCTTCTAGACTTTGGATTTTATCGTGGATTTTATTTATGTTTTGGGCAAGGTTTGTTTCGTATGGGGTATCGCCTTGCTCTTTCTCTTTCGTTTCGGTAGGTCTGTTATTTCTTACTACTCCCGTTAATCTTGCTTCTATTGCTTCTACTGATTGAGTAAGACATTCTACCGCTTTTGACAAATTGTTCATCACTTTGCTTATTTCAGTTTCTTTTTTTGTAACAGCACCAACTTTGTATTCTGAATCCATATATTTTTTAAATTAAATCTTGTAATGGGGTATCTCGACCTTTTCGTCTATTCTCCGCAATTATCTGCTCCCGAGCTTCGTCCGCGTCGCTTTCCGCTTCTATGATAAATCCTTTGGGTTTCGGGCCTTTGGCTTCAATCTGCTTGCTTATAATTTCCACTTTGTGTTCTATCACTCTACGGAAGTAAGTCAGGGTTGCCACTATGAGGATTGCGATGAGCAGTCCGAGTATAATTCCTAGATATATCATACTTTATTTTTGTTAATTTTTAACCATAATCTAGCGACCACATCTTCAACACTTTCATTAAAAACTGTCATCGTTAATACTTTAGTTGCTTTTGCAGTCCATTTTCAAAGTCTACCTCTTGTGCCTTGATTTCTTCGGGTGTTGGTTGTTTTTCCATAAAAATTATTCTTTATTTTTAATTTTTTTCCAACGGGCATTACTGCCTTTTTTACCTATTTCGCTCATGTGTTTTCTGTCTTTAAACACAGCAAGACCACCTTTACGGCCAAAGGCAGAGGCGGCTTCTGATACGAGATTGTTTCTAAGTTTTGTTTTCATACTTACATTTTATCACGGACGGTTGATATCTGTAATGGTTTAGATGTGGATAACTCACATTCTCTTTCACTTCTCCTCTAATTAACTAATAATTTCTTTAATCATAATAGGAGAAAATCTTTTTTAATAAATCCTCTTTTAAGTAGTTTTAGTATTTCTTCTACCTCGGCGATTTTAAGGTTCGGTGGTTCTGTAAAGAATTGTAAAAACGGGGGTTCGTCTTCTAAAAACTTTACACAAATTCGGCAAAGTTCTACATCTTCATATACACTTGGGGCAAAACCAGGGATACCCTTTACATCTTTATATAGAATTATATCATACCTTGTTCCCCTTATGTTGTTTTCTTGTCTATATTCTTTCTTCATATCTTCTTCTCTTTCATTATCTTAATCATAATATAGGGTTAGAGTTCCACAAATGTTAATTCTTTTCCTATATTTAAGCCGTGCGTGAACCAAGCGGAGGCGAACCAAGCACTACTTTTTTCTATTTTATTCGGTGTTTCAAAATTTATTCGCTTATCAAAAAATATAACTTCAAGTCCGTGTTTCTTAAAAAGTTCTTGCCGTTTTTTTGTTTCAAAAGTGGTGAGTGGTAAAAGAAGCGCGAACGGCTTTCCTAAATTATAACACCTTTCAAGAAATTTCTGCTTGATAGAAAATGGCGGATTTGTTATAATGCAATCAAATACTTTACTTGGAGTATCAGTTAAAAAATCTCTAAAAGGTTCATTTCCATAATCAACATATAAATCAGAACCCACAACATTAAATCCTTTGTCCGCCAATTCTTTAACAAGATTTCCTTTTCCACAAGCACATTCCCAGATAGTCCATTCCTTTTTTAGATAAGGCAAAAGTGGCTTTAACGCTTCAGGCGGAGTTTGAAAATCATTACTATTTCCTTGTTTTAATGGAGGTTTCATAACATATTATTAACTAATAATCTTGTATTGATGTGGCTAAAGATTAACAATCAACCATCCTATTGCTCTAAATGGATACCATAGGGGCGATGAAAGTTCTACTACTGCGACCGTTCCATATCCCATTTCTTCACAGTCGCAAGGAAAATCCTCACCATATAAACTTTTGGCATAAGAAAATCCGCCCACTAAAGAACCAACTATCCAAACTGCTATAAAACCCTTGATAAACATTTTTTTATATTTCATACATTTCTCCTCTAATTAACTAATAACTTAAATTCTTGTTGATATATGTTTGTAGTCTGCCCCATTGAGTTAAGAATACGTGGTTTTTAAATCTCCATTCGTAGCATTTTGATTGTTTGTCGTAAGAATGTCTCGTGCCAACTTCTCTGGCCAGTAAAAACCAAAGTATGGAGCCGTGCCGTTTCTTGATTCTATTTCTGTAGTGCAGGGATTGATGTGGCTAAAAGCGGATTGAATGGACTTGTAGCTAACAGGGTTTTTATACCTATCTGCCTTATTGATTATTCGGCAGTATCCTTCAATCACGCTTTTTAGCAACACCAATCTTACTTTACTTTATCCGACCTTTGATAAAATTCTTTTCAACTACAATTATTATTTTCTTTAAAAGTTCCACATACTCTTCGGGAGTTCGCCATTTTTCTTTGTAGTATTCTACTTTGATGGCATCTCGGTCAGGCACATTTTCTTCTTGAATAATAGTAATGCTTTCCAGTTCACTGTTAACGTTTATATTAATTGCGTAATGTGATTCGTATTTTAATTTGTCTTTTCCCATATACTATTACTTTTGGTTAGGTTTTTAAAAACTCGTCTAACTGTTCTTTGGTGTTATTTTTATATCCATACTTTTTATGGAATACCCTATGAGTTTCTGCCGTCAAGGTAATACCATTCTCAATACTCGTTCTTAGTTCAGGATAATCAGCAAAGTTGTGAATATGATGGACTATAAGTTTCCCTCCATTTTGTCCTGTTTTTTGGCAAGTAAAACGGTCTCTTTCTAAAACTGCCTTATGCCACAACCGAAGCTCTAACGACTTCCTTATCTTTTTGTGTAAAGGCTTAACTCCTCCTTTCCACCAAACCGATTTAGCTCCTTTGTGTGCTTCTGATAATCTTTGTCTGTGATAAACACTAAGTTTTCGCCCAGTTCTTCGTGCTATGGCTTCAGGAGAATGTTTTAAACCTTTACAGGAAGCACTTATCTTTTTCTTGGTTTCTTCTGTGTGTTTTTTATGTGGGAATATACCCGAACCAACAGACTTTTTTCCTTTTTGTGGCATATAGATATTATATCACTTTCATACCCGTTTCTTTAAAATGTTTTTAATAATACATTCTATTGCGAAGTTAAATCCCTTTATTTTATCAGGCGTATCTATCCATT
>C687J35021_10001054_pt1 | contig 20877 bp, 24 predicted proteins | sample RifCSPhighO2_12_FD_35021 | JGI IMG/M metagenome (IMG submission 35021)
ATACGCAAAATCATAAACCACATACGCATTTATGGCATTGTCCCCCGTCTCCTCGCCAACAGCAAAGGATATTACATAAGCAATAACCGCAAAGAAATAGACGACTACATTAATTCTCTCCATCAACGGGCAGGAGCAATCCTGGCAATAGAAAACGCAATCTGCAAACAAAAAGTAACAATACCTGTTGTCCCCAGCGCCCCAAATGTCCCTATTAACAACAACACGGGATCAGGATCCGCCAAACCACATCAAACAAAAACGCAGCAAACAGAACTTTTTAGAGAAGAAAAATACATCCCCCCATGGGCACAGGAGAGCATACACTTGAGGGGCACAGACACCGGGCGCCTTTAAAGATTCCTTACGGGATGGCAACCGCCATCTGTAAAGATAAAGCCCTTCTCAAGCCCCTTACGGTTTACTTTTCCTGTAAACCGTTGTATTATTCAGGCGTACTGTGCAATGCCAAAGCCCGCTATGCAGAAATTGCCGGGTATATCGGTATATGCCCCCGCAACCTCACCGGTAAACTCGCCTGGCTTAAAAAACACAAACTCATATCGTTTGACCATAAAAAGAACCTGCATTTATGCAGCTTGGACAAACTTTGCGATTTTATCAATAAAAAATGTAACGTAAAACTTAAAAAAAGGAGGTTCCATGAACTATCAAATGAAGGACAAACGGAGTATTTGCTCCGCACGCTGGCAATACACGAGAGCCGGCTGAAGCAAAAAAACGCCATAGATGGCAAAATATTCACTCTTGAAAAGTGGAACGATGACGTAGAGCAAAAGGTGCGCCAAGGGGTAATTCCTACAAAAACATGGGAACGTTACCACGAGGACATCACGCGATATACGTATAAAAATCGCACACTGCGCAAACAAAAGAAAATGATGTTGTATTACCATCAAACAAAAGCAGCACGGGTACTGCGGTCTTTGGGTTACGTATCGGACAGGCCTTTTAATACATTAAGGAAAAAGGTGCAGAAACACTATGAGAAATTGTACTTCAGTCGTTTGCAAGCTGCAGAATGTCCCGAAATCAGAACGGATATCACGCTCACATGCAAAGGTATATCACGCCTGTTTGGGGGTAATTCTGCAAGTTTTGGGCATTATTGGGAAACAAAATTGCTAAACATGGAATTGGTAGAAATATCGTGCCGTTCAATCCAGCTTGACCCGAAATGCTGCTTAATTAAACACAGTATCCGAAAGAATGGGGGGTATTATCAATATGTTGATGATATTGATGATGGGTACAAACTTGCTCGTGTGCCAATTTACCATAGAACACGCAGAGGCGAGAGATTATACTTTCTCACGCTTCCCAATATCGTAGTTCCTGTGCTAAATGGGCGATACGGACCGATATTGGTATGAATTTGGCAAAAAATTGTATGTACAAGTAAAACATTTTTAAAGAATCTTATTCAGAGGTATGATTTTAGGGGGGTTGGTACTAAAAAACAGGTAAAATGGTAGTAATTTGTTAGCAATGGTACGATTTTTTCTTTTTTGCTTCTTTTTTCTTTTTAAAAAGATGTTTTCAGATTTTCAAAATTTCCATGTTCATAACTTTTTGAAAATAGTTTGACTATTTCAAAATATTATTCATAATATTGCAAAATCAAATAAACCCGAATTTATGAACATATACGAAGAACTGATCCGCCACTTTGAAAAAAACGGCAAAAGAGCTGTAATGTCAGAAATAGCAAAACAATCAAAAATGAAGTATTGGAAACTTCATTACTTTGTGAGCCGTAGAGGCGGCTTATATGCCGATGAACTTATCCGCCTCATGCTGTCGCTGGGGTATGTAATTTATGCACCAGATAGAAATACACCGGCTTACGGGGGCAACCCCGATAAAGTTGCCCAGGATATACTTGACAATGTGCCGGCTGAAGAACCGGCAGAAAAAGAACCCAAAGATAATGTGCCGGCTGAAGATACACCGGCAGAAAAAGAACCCGACCCAATAAAACCGGATAAATGATAGTATTTAATGCTTTGGGGCAGTTAGGCCGGCTCGGTAACCAGTTGTTCCAGGTTGCAGCAACCCTTTCTCACGCCAAAAGGGTAGAGGCAGAGGCCGTTTTCAATCCATGGTCCTATCAGGAGAATTTTGAACGCAAAATCACCTGTCGGTTAGACGTTGGCGCCATGATCATTGACGGAGTGCAGCACGAAATGGTACACCAAACAAAAATTCATTATGTACCCATACCATCATCACAAAATCTCATTTTAAACGGATGGTTTCAAAGTTGGAAGTATATTGATGAAGAACTCGTCAAAGATTACTTCCGCCCCTCAAGTGCTTTACAGACAAAAATTAATGAAGCCATGCAAAAACTTTCATATCAGGGAGATATAGCTCTCCATGTCCGCAGAGGAGATTATTTAAACCCATTTACACCCGGCTATTACAAAATATTGGACATTGATTATTATAAAAAATCTCTGCAATTTATGATATCAATGTTGGATATTACTGAAAATATCACTATTTTTTCGGATGATATACCTTGGTGCCGGCAAGAATTTTCAAACATGGAGATACCTGTAAATTTCCAGTATAGCGAAGGCAATAGCGACATTGTTGATTTATACTTGATGGCTTCACATAAACATCACATCATTTCAAATTCCACATATCCATGGTGGGGAGCATGGCTACGAAATGTGATGAATGATTCTACTGATAAACAAATTGTAATAGCGCCAAAACAATATTTCGGACCTCCGGGAGAAGCCGAACAAACTATAAAGGATTTGTATTGTCCGGGGTGGTATGTGATATAACGGACGGTGCTTGTTGCCGTTTTTTCAATGGCATACAAGCACTTGTTAGCGGTGTGTGTCAGCCAGTGGGAAGCCAGTTGTAATTTTTTAAAAACATTTTTTGAAGAGATTTTTATTTACTAACCAAATACTAACCTAAAATAAAATGGACGATAAAGAGAAACAATTAAAGGATATTATATTTTCAATTTCACTGGAGGAGTGGAATCTGCATGAAAAAGGACCATGTCCCGACTATTCATGTCAATATAATGGAACAAGAATCATCCTACATACTTCGCATGGTTCAAATCCAAACTGGCTTACTATTGATGGTGTTGCCTTTGATATAGAAGGGCTTAGCGAATTAAAATATAAAGTAGAAAAATTTATTGAGAGCGATACAATAAATAAAAATCAAAAGAAAGCTGAAGAAATTTATTCTCATTTTGGTATTAAGTAAATGATTTTTGAAAAAAAATCACGGTGCGGATGGAAAAATGTTTTTTAAAAATTACAATTACCGCTAACGTTTTGCGGCTTGGTGTCTGTTGTTTTGCCTTGCAGACATTTCAAGCCTTAGATAAATTTAATAGGCAAAATAATAGCACCAAACCGCTGTTAGTGGCTGGTGCGGTAAATTAAACGAAGATGCCAAATAGAAAATTAGAACAAAACGAGATTGAAGCAATTACAACTCAATTAAAAGAAATTAACGAAATGCACAACGAGCTATTGGAAAGAACGCCTGAAGTTAATCCCTTCACGTTTCTGAAAATGTATAACGATTTAAAGCACGTTATTCAGGACTATAAACTTGAATTGGAACACAGTCGCAGCACTTGCCACTAACGAGCCGATTGTTTATGCTGTTTTTAGGGGCAACAGCAGACACTTTCGGATTAGCACAAACTTCAATGCCCATAAAAATTGCATTAAACAATTTGTTATAGGATGAAATTTAAACTTTGAGCGATGGCAAAAAATCATAAATGGAGGAAGGGTGGGTTTCCTCAACTATGCAAAGAATGTGGCATATTAAGACAAAGAAGAACATTCAAAACATTAATGGCAATAGTCAACCATCCACCGTGGGAGGCTTATAAATACGAAACGAAAATGGTTTATACGGATATAAATGGAACAACAGTTAATCGTCCTGAGTGCGGTGGGAAGAAAGTTTAAATTTTTTCCTATAACTTGCGGATTGTCGCACTATATCCGTTTACAAACGCTTACAAATGGTAAAAATTAGCAAATGAAACCAATAATAGACCTCATACAACGCCTATCCCTCAGCGATCCTGAATTGCGATATCCTGAGTATGCCCCTGCAGACGGCAAGGTACATGTACTTTATATGGCGGTGCCATTTAACGCCACCGGTTTATACCGTTGCATCCTCCCGGCTATAATGCTTAATAACACCACAACCCATTGTGCCATCATAAATGATATGCAGGACTGGTCAGAGCATAACAGATTTCGCAGCCAGGGCGTCCCCATCACGGACCAACTCATCCGTTGGGCGCATTATATCATTTTCCCTACCGTATTCAGCCCGAATGAGCAGTTTAAAAAACTTTTATCAGAATTTAAAAAACTCAACCCCCATGCAAAAATTGTTATTGATGTGGACGATGATATCACAAGCATTTCTCCGCATCATCCCAACAATAAAAGATACACACCCGCATTTGTAGCCAATGTAATTTTCAACATGATTTCCTGCGACTACGTAACATGCACACATGAACGTTTGTGCCAAAATTATTCTATATCCATAGATGCGTGGGTGGGGGTGCTCAAAAATAAGCCGGAATTTTACGCCCTGCCCAATCTTATGAGCCGGATGACTATTCCCCACTCACCACTCACCACTCACCACTCACCACTCACTATCGGCATCACTGCCAACAGCACCCAGATGGCTGACTTAATGCTGATCCGTAAGCCCCTCATCAATATTATTAAAAAGTATGGAGATAAAATACAAATATTCCTCTTTGGCTGGGACGGGAAGCAATATAACGGCAAATTTTTTATTGATGTTTTTAGAGGTTTAAAACACACACATATCAAACCGGTAATTCTCACAGATTATTTCACCGCCCTGCAAAATTTGCAATACGACATTGCTCTCATGCCCCTGGTAGATAATCAATTTAACCGCATGAAAAGCAATCACAAACTACTGCAATATGCCATGCTCGGCATCCCCGTAATTGCTCCCGATATGCCACCTTATAACGAGGCGCCTATTCCACGTTTCCCGCCCATCCCTTATCTGAAGATACATAGTGGAGAGTGGGAATTGTGTATTAAACGTATGATTGAAAATAAAATTGTACGAAAAGCCACAGCATCAGATGCCGGTGAAATAGTAAAAAATTACTTCATAGAAGATAATATTAGTATATGGCAGGAATGTTTCAAAAAATACTAACGGTATGAAAATAATGAAAAGAATACAAAGAAAGCGAACAAAAGGGTGGAAGATGCCCGCCAACACTGTTTATGTAGGAAGACCAACAAAGTGGGGAAATCCATTCAAAGTGGGCGGTTACATAAATGCGTGGGGAAAAGCATTTATAGCAATACAGAAAGGTAAAACTCCAGATGGGGTGCGAAAGGTTTATAAGTCGGGAATTTTTGACAAAGCAATTACCCTTAAACAATCGCTTGAGTGGTATAAGATGTTATTGGATTTCAGAATTGAAAACAAAAATTTAAACATAGAGGAATTGCGTGGCAAAGATGTGGCTTGCTTTTGTTCGCTTTCTTCTCAATGTCATGCAGATATTTTGATAGAACGATTATGGCACAAAACAGTAAAATAGAATGGACAACCCATACCGCTAATTTATGGCACGGTTGCACCAAGGTTCACAAAGGTTGCGACAACTGCTATGCAGAAGCATTAGCAAAAAGATGGGGCAACGATGTTTGGGGTAACGATAAGCCAAGAAAAATGATAAAATCGGTTTGGAATGATTTAGATAGATTTCAATTGCTGGCAAAACAAGCGGGAGAAATTCACCGTGTTTTTGTTGGTTCAATGATGGATATTTTTGAGAAGCCAATGCCACTAATTAATTCAAAAGGGGACACTGTTTATGAAGATTGGTTTATTACCCATAGGATGTTTGAACAAGCAAACACAGGACAATTAAGAAGTAAATTTTTTAAAAACATATCCAATAACAAGTATCCTAATCTTCATTTTTTGCTACTTACAAAACGTCCTTCCAACATCAATAAATACATTCCTGAACATTGGAAAACTGCACCACCCATAAATATTATGTTTGGCGCTTCCCCTGTCAATCAAGAAACTGCCGATAAACTTATTTCGCAACTTTTACAAGTGAAAGGCAAACGATTTTTAAGTATAGAACCACAACTTGACAAGGTTGATATTTTGAAATACTTAAATAGAACTGTGCATTTGCCGAATGATGAAGGCAGAATAGATTGGGTAATACAAGGTGGTGAAAGCGGACACCACAAAAGACCGTTTAATCTTGAATGGGCTTATGATTTAATGAGGCAATGCAAACGGGCTGATGTGCCTTATTTCTTTAAGCAGATTGACAAGATTAAACCGATACCAGAAGATTTACAGGTGAGAGAGTTCCCCTTAATTTTTAAAAATAGACATCCCACATTATGTTAAATAACCCCTTAAAAACCCCTCTCAAACCCTTTATTATCAAGCATTTTTGCAATTACAAACGAATATAAGTGTTTGTAAGCGGATAAGTTCACAAATGTTAATTATATTTGCCAAAAAGTTTTAACAATGAAAAGTATAAAAGCAGATTTCAAAGGAATAAAGTTTGATATGCCAATGGATACCGCAAAAAAAGTTTTACGTCTTCAAAAACTTTTTAAGGACAACATGACTATCAGGACGTGGATAAACCAAAACAACCCATCCCCACGGTTGTCAAACATACTTAAACATTACGAGTTTTTGCATGATTGCAAAAATATTAACCAGGTAAACCCGGCAGAACTCCGCAAAATGCGTAATTGCGGCAAGGCAACAATTAACGAATTTAAAGCAAAACTTAACAAACAGATAAAATGAACAACTCAAATAACCAACAGAACTTGGCATTGAATATAGCTAATGTTAACTGCCGTTTATTGTTAGAAAAATATATCCAATATGTAATGGAAGCGGAAGGCAGTGACTTTATTAGATACGGAAAAGAGATGGGAACAGATACTGAATTTACAGAATCAGAATGGAAATTACTGACCGAAATAGCCACGAAGGTAAATGGCAATTAACAAAATGGAAAACCTCATAACACCGGCAATTTTTGCTTTGCAAAAACAAATCACCCGCGAGTGGGCATACCGCCTCATGCGAAGGGGTGAGGTAGGCACCCGCTCAATATGCGGCCGGCTATATATAATTGATAACTACAGAGCGTGGCTCTGGAAACGAAAAAGAAAACTGCCCGGGCAGCTTCCCGGTAAAACAAAAAAGGCCTGAAAAGGCAAAAAAAATGAAAACAATCAAACAACTTTCATTCATAATACTGGCAATTATATTTTTACCTTCCTGTGCAACTATTATAAGTGGGCAAAGACAACAAGTATCATTTTCCACAGATCCTTCCGGTGCAGAAATCAGGGTTGATGGAATGCCCGTAGGCATTACTCCATTAAGTACAAAAATTAAAAGAACTTCTCATGCCGTTAATTTTCAAAAAGAAGAATATAAAGACGTTGATTATTATTTTCACGCAAAATTCAATGGATGGTATTTAGGGAACTTATTATTAGGTGGTTTGCCGGGGATGATTGTGGACCTGATAGTTGGCTCTTATCAAAATATTGATGACGCGGTTTACAAAAAAATGGAGAGAATAAACATGAATTATTCACAAAACGTAGAAATTAGAAAACCCAATATAGATGATGAAATATCCGAACTCAAAAGAAAATATGAAAAAAAACTTATTACAGAAAACGAGTATGAAAGAAAAAAGCAGGATATAATTTCAGGGAAACTCTATGAACTTGAACAAAAGTATAAAACTAAAAACATATCTTTTGATGAATACATCAAAGAAAAACAGAAATTACAATCATTATGACTATTATGGGGCTTATCACTTGCAGATCAAACCCAACATACATACCCGCAATGGATGGTGGGTGGTGTATGCACTGGGTAGCGTAACCTGCCCGGCCTCGGCCGGGCTTAACCGGTTTATCCGGAGGTAGCTTTAAATTGCACGGAGTGATTTGCCCCTTTTTTTGAACAGATGATAAAATTAACCAAATTATCACCCGGAATAAAGAAGGCATACAACAAATGTCCTGAAAGGATTGTAATGTTTTTCATTCTCATCACAACAAAACAAAATTTTTTCAAGATATGCACAATCCCCTCTGATGATCCTTACCCATTTATGCCGGGTAAAGTCAAATATTCTGACTATATCTATGCCAAATTATGGGCAAATAATAATGTATTGATGCCCAAAAACAATTTTTTTGCAACTCTTGAAATGATAAAAGCAGGAGTGCGCAGTAAAATACTTTACGACTATATTTTTAATAATCTTTACGTCTCCTAAAAACCACCATGTCCCTATTCTCCGATTTTATTGACCTCATTTATCCCCGCCCCTGTGCTGCCTGTTATGCACCGCTTTACAGTTCCGAAAATTCTATCTGCACATTATGCAAATACAAACTGCCCCAAACCGGTTTTTGCACCGAGCCGGACAACCCCGTATTTAAAACATTTTGGGGCAGGGCTAACATTAAAGCAGCCACCGCCTATTATCTTTTTCAAAAAGGGAGTAAAGTACAGCGCCTGGTCCACCAGTTAAAATACAAGGGGCGTAAAGATGTAGGCATTGAAGTAGGACGGGTTATGGGCATTGAGTTAAGCCATGCAGCCGGTTTTAATAAAATTAACACCATAGTACCCGTTCCGTTGCATCGCACCAGGCAAAACCAGCGCGGGTATAACCAGGCAGAAGTATTGTCTCAGGGCATTTCCCTCGGCTATCAAAATGCACAAAACAAAAAACCAAGTTTAGTATGTAATAATATCCTGTATCGGTCTGCCAAAACTTTTACGCAAACCAAAAAGGGGCGATTTGCCCGGTGGGAAAATATGACCGGAGTTTTCAAAATAAACCCCAAATTCAATACCCGGTCGCTCATCCACAATCAAATATTATTGGTTGATGATGTAATAACTACCGGCAGCACGCTTGATGCCTGTGCAAATACACTACTTCAAATTCCAAACATAACGGTCAGCATTGCTGCCATGGCATATGCCTGTAAATAATGACAAAGATTTTGTTTAAGTGGTGGATTTTTTAACTTTGCAATGATGAAAACACAAAATACAAATTACAAGTGGACTGATTCAGAAGAAGAAATAGAGCGACAAATGAACAAGGGAATAAAAGAAGATTTATTCTCTATACGAGTGGCATTAGTAATAATAGCCGCTGGGGTTATTTTATTTAATTGCCTATAACGCACAAGGGGTTAATGCCATTGCCCCTAAAAATATGGCACTCATTTAATTAAATGTAATAACGATGGAAACCGAACAAACATCAAAAAATGAACAGGCAATGGCATTTGACACACCTGTTAGCAGAAGTAATTTTATCCTTTTTCTAAAGCGAGGAATAGGAATAATTTGTCTGCTGATAATTATTGGGCTATTTCTAATAATGTTCATCAATGGATGGAAAGAAAAAGATGGATTTATTATGGCGCTTACATTTATAGGTACTTTTGGAATTATAGGCAATTTAATGATGTGGGGATTCAGTAAATGAGCGCTGGCAGGATAAAATTATTTCTGCTAACAAGAGGATTGTCGCAACAGTTTAACACCCCACAAATTAAAGGTATAACATCTTTGCCCGCCCCGAGATCGTTCAATACATCGTATTTATGCAAGCCAAAATTTGCCCCAAACTGCCAAAACAGGCATTTATAGCCAAAACCACCCCTTGTTAAAAAAATTACAACAACTTATGGTTTTTGATATTACCTTTGCAGAATGGATCCAAAAAACACACTCACTGCCGGCATCTTTGTCGGTCCATCACATAAACAGGGTGGTATAAAATGCAACGATGGACAGTATGAACTTGAAGGCGGAGAAGCATATATTGAACGCGACTTTGCAATGCTTACCCCCAAAAAACATCAATACGAAGGCACTCCCGCTCAAATATTTGATGAAATACTTGCCGAACAAAATGTTAAAAAAATACAGATAACAGAGGAAATCTGCACCCTTTCCGAAGGGTATGTAATTTGCAAAGCAGCCATGCAAAGCGATTGCGAACTAAAAATGACACACAACGGCACTGGTGACCGAGGACTTAATTACAGGGAGTTGTTAGGAGCCATTAATCAGGATTTCGGATGTGCCGATTTTGGCAAATACGGGTTCGCCATATATAAAAAGGGAGGAAGGGCGGGGGGTACAAACGGCTGCCCGAAAAAAGAAATGGACCTTACAGAAGGAAAAACGGAATATTTTAAGAAGGGGAAAATTACGTCAATAGGGAAACCAACGGTAAAAATTCCAGAACACAGAGAAAAAGAAGTTAATTATCTTGTAGGTAATAGATTTGAAGTAGCCCAAATATACGAAGGAATAAAAAGCGGAGAAGTGCCTTATGAAGTTGTTAATGTAGATACATTTAATCCGAAAGACAAGCACATAAGAATATTTGAAGATGTATTAAAAGAAAACGAAGGGAAAAAAATAGACAATGAAAATCCAACAGGATTGTGGGTTGCTTTTAACTACAAGGGCGACAATACAATGTTCCCTATTGACGGCAATCATAGGATGTTTAAACTTCACGAGGCAGGCGAAAAAAGCACGAAAATAATTATTGTAAGTGATATAAAGGCAGTAAAAAAACACCTATCAGATGCAATTATTGATAAAAACGAAATTAAAGAATGGGTGAAAGAAAAAGAACATGGCGGTACAATAGACGTCCCAAATCGTCCCAAGCCGTCCCAAGATAAAGACATCCTCAATAATGAATACCAGGTAAACAAAGAAATTGAATCTCTCATTGATAACAAAGGCGAAACCCCGGATAATTATACAGCCGATGAAAAACAATTACTGCGGCAATATTCCGGCTACGGAGGCATAAAATCAGAATTTTTAACCGTAGAACAGGCAAAGGGCAGTTTTTCAGAGTTTTACACTCCTGATGCCATCATTCGTAAAATGTGGGGACTGGCTTACAAATACGGATTTCAAAATGGCGGCAGCATCCTTGAACCATCCGTTGGCACAGGGGCATTTTTAAAATACGTACCCAAAGGCAGCGAAGCACACGGTTATGAAATAAACAAATACAGTTATACCATTTCTAAAATTTTTTATCCGCAGTTTCAGTTTCACCTGCAGCCGTTTGAGCAAATCTTCATCAAAAACCGCGACAGTATAAAAAACAGCACCGATGACCTGCCAAAATACGATTTAGTAATTGGCAACCCCCCTTATGGCAATGTGGGCGGTATATATATGGGCATGGGCGAAAAAAAACATACCCATGCTCAAAACTATATTGAATACTTTATTTTACGGGGGCTTGACCTTTGCAAGCCCACAGCATTACTAATTTACATCATTGGCACTGAAGTACAAAATGGCGGAATCCCGTTTTTACAGCAGGGCAAAAGCAAAACCAAAGAAATGATTGCAGAGCGGTCCGAGCTCATAGATGCCTACCGCCTGCCAAATGGCGCATTTGAACGCACAGACGTTTTGACGGATATTATTGTTTTAAAAAAGAAATAAGATGGACACAGAAGCACGGCTCAAAGCCATGATAAAAGAAAATTTGCATAATTGTAACACAATTACAACGCCAACCGTATGCAGTTTGAAAAACACACCGGAAGGTTTTGCATCATTAGAAAAAGAAATTTTTGAAAGGTGCGCAGCATCCGGTAAAACCGTAGGGCAGGTTATTTTAGAAATTGAAAAAGAATATTCAAACGAAACCATGGGAAATTAAATGGAATTTATAGATTATCTTAATAAATATTCAGGTTTTGAAATTTCGGAAAACGCATTGAAATATTATATCCTGGATTTACATGAAAAATTTATGGGCAGGTCGGAAATTAAAGTATTTGATTTTAGCATTACAAAAATTACAAATGGATTCTATTTTTATTATAGAATAGAAAAAAAGGCAAATGGAAGTTGAAGAAAAAATACAAACTTTTGAAATTGGCTACCGCAAGGAGTTTTTAGATTCCCCCATTATTTACGGGCGCGAAATACAAATATCCATGCCCAACGGAGAAAAGCGAAAATCAAAATTCGCCATTGTAGAAGCATCTGAAATACTGGCATCGCACAACGAAAAAACATTTTCAAACACTCCGGGCTATCCCACAATTAACGGAGAAAATATTAACGACCGCAATTATAAAGACGACCAGAACGCACAATTCAAAGTAATGGACGTAGCACAAAACCTTGACCCCAATATTTTAATCAGCACCTCGCGCACTCCCGCAGGAACACCAATCATTACAAACGATGGCATTGTAGTAAGCGGCAACAACCGCATTATGAGTTTAAAACTTGCCATTATAGAATATCCGGAGAAATATCAGGAATATAAAAAACTTTTAGCATCAGAGGCCTTTGCCTTTGGATTTTCTTCTATTATCGGTCCGGCTTTAATGATGGGCAATGAAATTGTGGATGTACGATACACTGGCTATACTTTCAGAGACAATAAATATTTAAAATTTGAACATCCTCTTTTGGTACGTATTGATTATGATTTTCCGGAATATAATACCACGGAACTCAGCAAATACAACAAAGACACCAAAAAAAGCGAGCGCCCTATTGATAAATCAATAAAAGTTGGTAAAATTCTTGCAGAAAACGAAAACTGCAAAACAATAATTTCAAATTTAGTTGGAGAATATGAAACCTTCAGCCAATTTTATGCAAATTCTGCCGACCAAAAGAAACTACGCGACACATTAGTTGATTGTAATATAATTTCAAAAAATGAAATTGCCGGCTATTTTGATGAACGCGGATTTACCGAAGCCGGAAAGGACTTTGTTGAAAACATGCTTGCCGGTTTGGTACTTGAAAAAGACGCACTTATTACCAGCAACACAGAAGGGGTGCGTAACTTTCGCAGCATAATTATTACCAGTTTACCCGTATTGGCAAAAAATAATTCGTTAGGGCCAGAATATTCATTAATTCCGGATATCAACAAAGCCGTAGTTTTTCAAAAATCATTCAAAAGCTCAGGTTTGAACTTTAAAGATTTTATGGCACAGGAAAAACTATTTGACGAACCGCCATCAAAAGAAACCGTTGTAATGAATTTACTTTTAAATGAAGGCAGAAATGCTTTTAAAAAAAGTATTGACAGTTACAACAACAGCGTAACCGATTTGCTTACCAGTGAAAACCTGTTTGGCGACAAACCCACCCGCACAGAAATTTACAACGCTCACATTGCCTCAAAAATTAACAAAGAAGACGCAGAAATTGTTTTAAAGAAATTTCCTGAAAATGGACAAATTCCGACCAAAGAAGAATTGACCAAACCGATTTCCACCAAAAATAATTTTATTAACGATAATTTTTATTCCGAACACCCCGATAAAATATTAGGCGAACCCTACACCGCCTCCGGTCGTTTCGGGCAGGTTACAAAATACAAAGGCAACCTGGAAGAAGCCCTTGCCCGCATTGATGCACCCTCAAACTTTGAAGGCATCACCAAAACCGAAGGCGCTACGGTTTCAGTAGAAAACAAAACAGAGGATTCTGAAATTACAAAACAAAATATTGAAAAAGCCATTGCCGGAACCACCGAAGAAACAGCCGTTGTAAAAAAACGCAAAACCAAACGCATCATTGCAACCGCCCCGCTCACCGGTGCCGATGTTGTTTCTTTTGAGGAAGTTTTTAATTCGTACAATCCGGATATCAGCATTGATGAACTTCAGGTATTTGTATGGTACAAAAACCTGATAGGGCAGCCGCTTTCTCAAAAATGGAATGAACTTGCCAATTACACTCCGGTTTTCACTCCTAAAAAAGAATGGATTGAAAACGGATTATTGGCTTATTATAAGGAAAACCTGATTCCCTCATATCTTTATTATGCCGAGAATATCTGGGAAAAGAAAACCGCATTAGAACATGAAAAAAATAAAATTATTGAACTCTACGGTTCGGCCGTCTATGACTATCAAAAAGCCACGCTGGAAAATGTTTTTAAAATAAGTTATGACAAACGGCTCACCCTCACCGATAGTAATTTTACTAACCGGCTGAAATTATTGCCCATTTCAAAATTCGCCAACACATTCAAAATAAAAATGCTGAATGACGGCAAAGAATTTAAAATGAAAGCACAGGCAGCAAGCGGCAGGCATCCGGGCCGTCCCGATTTTCTCTATGTCGGATATCTTTCTGAATGGAAAAAAACAAGTTTTGATTCGCTTACCCTCACCGAAGCGTTCCAGTACTGGTTGGTAACTTACAAGGGCGAATACGAACTGAAAAAAGACACTGATTATGCAGAAATAATCCGCATTTACATCAATCAGTCGCCCCGTCCACGCCTGGCGGCCGATGCTACGCCCGCGCAGGAAAAAGAAGCCGAGGCGGTATGGCAGCGCAAATTAAACATTACCAAAGACGAAGGAGACCGCCTGTTTTCCCTGTTCCTTGCCGAAATGCTGGAACTTAACGATCAAGTTGTCATTGAAACACAATGGAATGAAAAATACAACGGCTATCTCCCTGTCAATTACAATAAAATTCCCATCGCCTTCAGCCATACACGGGAATACCGCAATTCATTAGTGGACGTTCGCCCCGAAAAGCGTGAAGCCGTTGCATTTCTTATGAACGAAGGCAGCGGAGCCCTCGCCTATGATGTTGGCGTAGGTAAAACATGGGCAGCCATTTTTGCCATCAAACAATACATAGATGCCGGGTATTGCAAACGCCCGTTTATCTGCGTTCCCAATCAAACCTACAAGCAATGGCTGGGCGAAATTAAAGGATTATTGCCCGATGTAAAGGTGAACGACCTGTATAATCTCTCTGCCGATTATATTGAAGCGCTGAAGGGCCCCGAGGGGCAAATACAACCGGTGGATGAAAATAGTATTTCCGTAATTACTTACGAAGGACTGGAGCAAATCGGCTTCAATGATGCCACCGCAAATAACATTTTGAACGAATTATACACGATTTTGGACCAAGGGGAAACAGAATCAATAGTGGGGCTTTTGGGAAAAAAAGGCAAACAACAAGCAAAAAAAGAAGCATCCTTTTTTGAGCGGTTGCAAATGCTCATCGGGCGAGGGCTAAAAGGCACGATGCTTAATATTGAGGACTTGGGTTTTGATTTTGCATGCTATGACGAAGCCCATAAAATGAAAAAGGTTTTTGTTTCAGTAAAAGGTGAAATGAAAGACGCAGAACGCGAAAAAAACCCTTACAAAATTCAGGCAGGCGGACAGCCCAGCAGCATAGCGTTAAAAGGATTTATGCTCACGCAATACATTCTTAAAAACAACAATTATCGCAATATATTGCTGCTCACGGCAACGCCATTCACAAACAGCCCTTTAGAAATTTTCAGCGTTTTAAGTTTTATTGCTTATGAAAAACTGAAACAAACCAATCTTAATAATCTCAAATCATTTTTTGATAATTATGTTCACGCCACTAACGAACTGGTCATAAATTCAAAACTCCGCCCGGAGCGGAAACAAGTGGTTATGGGCTTTAATAATTTGCGTTCACTGCAACAATTAATTGCGCGTTTCATCAATTATAAAACGGGTGAAATGGTGAACGTAAAACGCCCTAACAAATATGTACTTCCGCTAAAGGCAAAAGTTATTAATGGCGAAACCATCACGCTTGCCCCCGAAGAACAAATAAGCACACAATTACCGCTTAATGCACAGCAAAGCGCTATGATGGCAGATATTAAACAATATGCCGAAGGAAAACTGGCTCTCAGTATTATATGCAAAACAAAACACATTTCCGATCGTCTTGAAGACGCTGCAGATGATGATTCTATGGTTGATGCCACCGAAGGTGTGGAGTTGGACGAAACCTCGTTAGATGATGACGAAAAAGCTGGAGTACGCACCTTACGCGCCATGAGTTTTGCCCGGAACCTTGCACTTTCGCCTTATTTATACGATTGCTCCGGATTGGGCAACCCTTCGCATAAGGAATATGTTGAAACATCGCCCAAACTCAAATATGTTATGGATTCCGTAAAATCCGTAAAAACATATCACGAAAAAGAAAATACTCCCGTTTCCGGTCAGGTTATTTATATGGACCGTGGAGTGGAATATTTTTCGCTCATAAAAGAATACCTCGTAAAAGAAATCGGATATAAAGAACACGAAGTCGGCATAATCAAATCGCAAATGCCTGGTGGCAAAGATGCCAAAGAAAAAGCAAAACTCGGATTTTTGGGAGAAAAATACGATACCGAAAGCGGGAAATATGTTGATATTTCTGATGAAGACAGAATTAAGATAATTATTGGCTCATCCACCATAAAAGAAGGGATTAATTTACAAAAGCACAGCACCGTCTTGTATAATTGTTTCCTTGATTGGAACCCAACCGACATAAAACAACTTGAAGGCAGGATATGGCGCCAAGGCAATTTATTTAAAGCCGTACGCATTGTTAATCCAATGATGGAAGATAGCATGGATATTTTTATTTTTCAGAAGCTGGAAGAAAAAACCAACCGCATTTCAGAAATATGGGATATTGGAGAAAGCAATACTTTTAACCTGGAAGAATTTAACCCATCCGAAATAAAACAGGCGCTCATCAGCGACCCCGAAGTTCTGGCGGAAATGATGCTGATGGAGGACAAAGAAAAAATAAAAGATGAAATAAGAGGAATAAATAATGAAATTATCCGCATTGATAAAATCATTGAAGCCAAAAACGATTTTGACGAAAACATTGAGGAGTTCCGTAAATGGGTGGAAGAATATCGCCCCTCCAAAGAGGGAAGCGAAAAACGCGAGTTTTCAACCCTTCTTTCTCTTGCCAACGAGGTCTTGAAAAAACAAATAGGACCTGATGGATTGCCGATGGAACGCAGTTACAACCGCGTTTCAGGTAAAAAATATTCCACCACCGAACCGGCAAGCAAAGAATATTACCAGGATACATTGGTGCTTGCCAACCGTACTTTGCTAAAAGCAGAAAAAGAATACCTGAAGCCGAAAAGTTTATCGGTAAAGAAGCTCCCTTCTTACAAAAAATCATTAGACGCAAAGATGAAGGAGTTGCAGAATGTTGAAAAAGAAACAACCTCTGAAAAAGCCATTAAACTCAAAGCGCAATTCATCATTGAGGAAAGAGCAGCAAAAAAATATGTGCCGAAAAGCGTAACGGATCGTGTAAGAGAATTTGAAACATTAAATTATTTACTGAAAGAAAAACTGAGCAAAAAACCGGCAGAGAAAATATCACCGATGCAATGTCCGCCATTAGATGAAAAAGGCAATCGCAGGATTGACAGAGACGCCCTGGAGCAAATGGCTATTTGTTTATCTATGCAGCCACAAACCAAAGAGTTGCATACCGACAAAACAGGAAACTACACCGAAGAACGGAAAAAATTGCATGAAAAAATTATTGCTTCTTTTAAAGAAGATGCAGTTTGCCAACAACAGCAAAAACCCATCGCCATACTTACCGGTGGCGCCCCCGGCAGCGGGAAAACCCATTTCCTCAAAAATTTCGCCCCTTATCTTTTGAGCAAACAGTTATTTCACATTGATGCCGATGATGTGCGGAGTAAATTACCCGAATATAAAGGATGGAACGCTGCGATCACTCATTTTGAAACCAAAGACATTGTAAATGAGATGATTGATGACATCGGCAAAAACTGCAAGTATGATTTGGTGTATGATGGCACCATGAACAAAGCCAAACGCTATTACGAATTAATAAACCGCCTGAAAAATGCCGGCTATGAAACTTATATTATTTATATTGAAGTACCGCAGGAAGTAAGCGAAAAACGAATTTTAGAGCGTTACCAGCGCACTGGGCGTTTTGTGCCGATGGATGTAGTGCAAGAGGTATATGATGCAAAAAACGAAGCATTTGACCAAATAAAAAACATGGTAAAGGGCTGGATTTATGTGGATGGCATGACAGGCAAAATCATAAAAACAGGCGGAGAAAAAATTCCGCAAAACCGTAATTATGCCAAACTCACCGGCACCGATGATTTTGTAAAAGGGCGCAAAATAGAAGTTGCCAAAGCAAAAGCATTAGCACAAAAACAACGATTAAGAATTTTAAAATTATCAATATAATTTATACATTTGTACCAAAATACATAAAACCATGAGCATCAGCAAAAAATACAAAGAACTCGCTCTTTCCAAACTTCCAAAGGAAATAACCAAAGAGTTAGACGAAATAAAAACATCTACGAATAACTTTGAAGACGAGGAAATGCTTGAAATATTCAAAGATAATTTTAATGAGTTGTATGGGGTAATTGAAAAAAAATATCCTGATGCCATAAAATCTAAAGCAAAGGCAAAGGCATTAAAACCTATACCGCCAGCCCCAAAATACAAACGGCACGATATCCTCACTAAAAAAAACATTGACTCCCTCACCGCAGAGGAGTGCAGGGCAATTCTTAAAGAACGCGCTAAAAACCGGGCAACAGCAAAAGAGCGGGTTATCAAAGCCAAGGCGGCACAAAAAGAGAAAACCAAAAAACTCGTTGAAGGTGCAGAAAAAGCCCGAAGAAGCCCCAAAACATCCGCTATATTAAAAATGACCGATGTCCTTGAAGCAATGGCTCACAATATCTCGCGTAGCGAGGATTTTGAGAAAAGAGCCCAGGACGCCATCAAAAAAGCGGAAGAAGCAATTGCCAAAATACTTGATGTTCTTAACGAAGAACTCCGGGAACTGGAGAAGGTGGTTGAGAAAAAAGCCGCCTAAATTCACGCCAATTCCACATTAACCGCATTTAAACCTTTTTTGCCCTCTGCAACATCAAAGGTAACTTTGTCATTCTCGCGGATTTCATCATGCAATCCGTTTTTATGAACAAATATATCCTTTCCGTTATCATCCGGCTTTATGAAGCCGTAACCCTTTTGGGCATTAAACCATTTTACCGTACCAGATGCCATAACAATTATTTTTTTTTGCAAATATAACAGTCATTTTTTATTCCTGTAAAAAAGTTTTTTCAAATATTCACACTTTTTAAAACATTTTTGTCTCTTTTGTCCCATTTGTCCCTATTAACCCCCTGTTGATAACTTGTTAATAACTCCTCACAAACCGTATAACCTCTTTTCATAACTTTGCAAAGTATTTTCAAAAACTCAAAACAGTATTCTAAAATTTAAAATTATGGACACACCAAACGCCCCTCACCGTATTTTAATGCAGGACGAAAACCTGCAAATACAAGATCTTCCCGATGCAGCCCAAAACGCCATCAGGCGTTACAACGAGAAGGAAAAAACGTACCTCTCAACCAAAAAGCGCTTTGAAAACAAAGGAGAGGGGTGGGATAAAAAGCAGGAATTTGAAGATGCCCTCCTTGAACTGGACGAAGACGCCACAAACAAAATTTCCAAATTCCTTGACCAGGAAGGAGGCGGCAATACAAATTCCGCAGACGAAAAAAAACGTTTGGAATTATCTCAACGCGCAAAAGCCGTAGGCCTGCCCGAAGATGCCACCGAGCCAAAGATTGTTGAAGAAGAAAATAAACGGGCAGCAGCCGATAAAGCAGCAGCCGACAAAGCAGAGAAAGAGCGGCTTGCAAAAGAAGGGGCAGCAGCAGACAGTAAACTGCCACGAAACGAAGCAGCCCTCAAAAAACTCCACGATGCCGGCAAAACAACCGTTACCTTTGAGGACCTCAAAAAAGCGAATTTTAACATTGGCTTTCTCGGTCCTATAGGTATGAACGGATGCACTTGTGGCGCTTATCGTTTATACAGAGACGGGCAATACGACAGCGAATTTCAGTTATCTAAATTAAATTAATTATCAAGAGGGCAGTGGGCATTCTCTAATAAGGGCCAACATCTCTAACTTCTTGAATGCCTTGCCCGCCCTCTAATAACATGGAAGAAACCTCTAAATTTGTCAATTACTCAACTCTCCAGCAACTGATTGACAAACTGATCAGCCGCCACGGCACCGAAAAAACCTACGATATTCTCAAAAGAACCTTGCAGGAAAAAAACCCCTCTTTTAATCAGGACTATGTAATTGCCAACATTATTGCCAACACCGCAATTGAACAATTCAAAATTTCAATATCCGAGTTCAAATCAGGCAAAAAGAATTATGGATTTTACGCCAGGGCTTCATGCTTTTGTCTTATCAGGACGTGTACAAGATTGTCTTATAGGGACATTCGGCAATTTTTTAATGAAAACATAACGAATACGAAAATTCGTTATGCTATTAAAACAATTAATGATATATTGGCATTGCCCATTCTTGACAGAGAAATTTATGATATGGTAAAAAAGCACGAAGCCATCGTAAACGAAACAATAAAAATCATCCTATGACCCGCAGAGAAAAATTTGCCCAACAATCTCCCGCCGGTACAGACCAACCGTTATCGGATAATAATATACCAATGAACAATAAAATGAATAATATAACCCCCAAAGTAAACCCCCGATCAGAATTTCGCAAAAACCTCACTCCTGAGCCAACCCCTGAAGTGGACGTTTCTCCGCTCACCGCCCCAAAATTAAATAAAGAATACAGCACACTGGGTATTTCCAGTCCGCCTAAAACAAACAACGCACCACCGGTGCAAAACAATGCCCCCAGCGTAGGGGCGCTACCGCCTCCAAAAAGCGAGGCGACACCGCCACCTGCATCAACCTCACCACCCCCCCCGTCAGCTCCTCCGGAGCAAACTGCCGCCAGTCAGAGTTTTAGCCCGCCTTCAACTACTCC
>C687J35021_10001055_pt1 | contig 20841 bp, 30 predicted proteins | sample RifCSPhighO2_12_FD_35021 | JGI IMG/M metagenome (IMG submission 35021)
AGTCTGGGGGCGGCAGACCAGGAAATATCCGTGCCGTTAGACCAAAGAACTCTATTGGCCGCTCCTACCACAAGCTCATCCCATTTGGGGGTAGAGTTGCCGTAGATTAAAGAGCCACGGGTTACTGTTTGAGCTACAGAGTCGGTATGTTTTGAAGCATCTAAAATAGTGTGATTTGTAAGATTTGCAATCGTTACTTTTTGGGTAAGGGGAATTCCAGCCGGATCATCTACCATAGGAACGATATCCGTTGATACGGGAGTAGTATTTTCTGTAAGGGCTGTAATTTTTACATCTGCCGTTTTAGTATCCTACCTTTCTATTCTGTTCTTAATAAATCACTATTTTCTGCGGTTAAATTATCGCTGGCTTCCGTAAGGATACGGAAAGTTTCTGCGGGTGGTGCGCCTGATATCTCACTTATCGGGAAAGGTATAATCCCAACTTGTATTAAATCCATTTAACTTGCTTCAAAGTGAATTTGTAATCCATAAGAAAGCGTCACAAGACTTGTTTGATAAATTGTTAGTGATTGATTTATTAAATCGGCACTTATCCCCGGTTCACCAAATGGCATAGCCCATCCACTCGATGTCGCCAAAGATGTCCAAGGCCATCTATTAACTGTTGCACTACCTATAAATCCATCTGCTACACCTTTTGAATTTATCATTGCATTATTCAAATACCATTTTTGATCGGCTGGCGGAACCAAAAGTGTTGAATAACCTGATGCTGAAATGTAGCCTGCAAATGTAGTTACCCCACCTCTACCCGGATAAGTTGTAACAAGACCAATAAAATTACTTGATCCACCAAGTGAAACCAAAGAATTTATCGGTTGAGCAATAGAAACCAAGCCAAGCCAATTATTCCCTGTTGGCAAAGGTGTAAACTGCTGAATTAACTGAACACCGCCAGATGCGGTTGAAACCACGTTAGCCCGTATTCCACTTGATTGATCTACAAGCTCAACGTCTTGAGATGATGTAGTTATATCAGACATTAAACTTCCTCTCCTATAAGTGTCGTATAAACATCCTGAGCCGATGAATCACGATTTGTCAATGTAACCCTAAAGGTATTAGTTGCCGCCTCCTCATAAGGAACATCAAATATAAATCGTGTATTCGGTTCTGCCGTTGAATTAAACTGCACACCTAATGCGACTGTCGTACCACCTAAAAGAGCTACTTTTATTTTTCCTGATCCTGCTGCTTGAATACTTCTGACCAGAAGCGTCTTACCCGAATTAACAACGTAATCGTGATTTGCCGTTCCTGCCGCCGCAACTGCCGCTGATGTCGTGTAACTTATTATTTCATCGGTTTGTGTCCTGCCCGAAATGTAAACCGGCACAGCCTGAGCGTCTGCATTTCCAATAACTGATGTTGTCAAACCAATATAAGCCGCAGAACTATTTAATGTAACTGCACTATTTATACCGATTACACCGCCAAGAATAGAAACTGATCCTATGTTAGCGTTTGAATTGTTAAGAGTAACCGAACCTATCGAATTAGGTCCTGCCAACAAAGTTACCATTGAATTTCCAACTCCTGCCGCTGCGGTATTAACTACTGCAAAAAGTGTTGCCGCTGATCCGATTACCGATGTTGTAAGTCCAATAAAATTAGGTGACGGGTTTAAAGTTACATTCCCTACATTAGGAGCTGTAAAATTAGACATAGACACTGCACCTCCAAGGATAGATACACTTCCAATATTTGCATTAGAATTATTTAAAGTTACCAATCCGATGGAATTTGGTCCAGGGAATAATGTAGTCATTCCCGTATTTATCGTTCCGAATATGGATACCGAACCTATATGTGCCGCAGATGCGGAAAGTGATACGTTAGCGTTTACCGGTAAATAACTATTAAAATCTGCTATATTAAATCACCTCGCTTTCTTTAGAATTTTGTAAATCTTTTAATGTCTGTTCTTTGCCTTTAATATCTTCCCGTGTTTGTGCAATATTTTCGTTATATTCCTCATGTTTTAAAAGCAATTTCTTTTGTTCCAAGTCCATCCTATTTATGTTTTGTTTTAACTCCTCAATATTAAGTTTAAGTTCCGCAATCCTAACTTCACGTTCTAATTTTTCTTTATCTATAGAATCCAAAAAGGCTCACCTCCATTTTTTGATTAGCACTTTCTTTATGTAATGCCGTTACCGATATTGTCGATCCTGAACCTATCGAAACCAACCCGAAACCCAAACTTAAATTTCGCATTGCCGTTGATATTCTGCCTGTTCCCTGTAATGTACCGTCTATTTTCATATTAAAAGCCGCTTCTGCCGATCCTGATGCCAAAAGTCCCTGTAAATAACCCGTATTTGAATTGATACCATAATTTAAAATTGTCGTTTCCGTATTGAAAGGAACTGCCGTATCTTGCGCAAATGTATAGAAAGGATTTTGTTCCAAGGGTGAAATGGTATTAACCGTAGCATTTGCCCCGCCTGCCGCCGTATTGACAACCGCATAAATAGTCGCCGAAGAAATAAGACTAACCCGTTTTGAATATGTAAGATGACTATGTTCCTCCTTCTCAATAGTCGCTGACTGTTCAGGCACGTTTCAACAACTCCTTCTCCTTTTTAGTTTGTTGTTCCTGCCTGTCTAAAACTATCCATCTGTAAACTTCATTTATTGACTTTTCTAGACTTGTAAAACCCAAAGACCGTTGCAGAGCCTTAATTTCCGTCAGGTTGTCGATAATATCCGAAGATTTAGTCGTATCCTGCGCCCAACCTAAAATAGTCTGCAGTTTATCCTGATAAAGATGACTTTCACCGGAATCAATTTTAAAGTGTGAAATTAAACGTGAATAATTCGGGTCAAACTTCCACACATCGGGGTCCGGGTTTACCAATGATTTTACTTCTGGACTTGATTCTGATTCTAATTCTAATTCTGGTTTGTCCATAAAAAAAGCCACATACTATTTATATGTGGCAACCTTAGCTTATTTTAGCTTCAAGTTACTAAAGAACCTGATTTGATAGGTCTTGTTCCATTCATTATACTACTATAACATTTTTGATAATAGTCACTCGCAATTTTATACTTTTCATTCCAATCGGCAGTTAATCTTTCGTGATGTTCAGCCTTATAAAGAATCGACTGGTCTAAATAAGTTAAATAACCTGCCTTATCTATTCTTAAAAGCATCTCCTTTTCCCCAATTGCCGCTCCTTTTTCAAACTCCTCATCTAAACCACCTACATCCAAAATAGCCTGTCTTGGCAACGAAGCTAATGTGAATTCAATATCAATCGGGTTACATTCATAAAAAGAACCATATTCTAAAGTTTGTCTTGGATCAGACCAAACTTGTACTCCATTTTCATATTGGTGACCGATTGCACCTACACAAGCTTTTGGATTAGCCTCATAATGCACCCAAAACCTCTCTAACGTTGTTGGCTCCATTTCTATCTGATCCTGATAAGAAACCACCAAATCGCCTTTGGCGGCCTTAAATCCAGCATTGTAAGCACCATTTAAACGATAAAAGTCACCTTTACGTTTAGGCGGATCGGGAATCCAAACATCAGCATCTTTATACTCAAATGGGGAAACAACTATCCAAGTAAAATCACTTAACGTCTGACGCTGTAGCGACTTTCGATTTAACTCCAACCCCTGCAATCTTATCGAGGGTGTTATTACGGTTAACATAAGGCAAATATGGTTTTATCAATTCCTTTGCCTGTTCCCGTGATATAACACCGGATGCCGCCAAATTGGAAAGTGCCGCAGAAACATTGGCAAAGATTTGTGATTGTTCCAATTCCAAACTATTCCACCTCCTTTATTATAGTTTCAAGTCTATGTTTCCAAGTATGATTCTCAAGGATATGCTTTCTAGCATTCTGTATTATCATTTGTCTTACTTCAGGATGAGATAAATAATAATCAATTTTATCTTTGGCCTCTTGTATATCTTTAAAACCTATATAATGTACGCCTTCGGTAGCATATTTGTCTAAAAGTGGATGATAATCATTTAAAAGACATCCTGATGCCATACTTTCAAAGAACCGGCAATTTAAAAGTGGTATTTCACCTTCAAGTTGAGGCATAACATTAAGAATTATTTTTGATTGTGACATATATTTCGGATAATCCTGCGGTTTGCAGTTAATAATTGTTGGTTGCAATTCTTGTAAAACAGCCCGTCTAAATTTATAACTTGGTATGTCATCTGTTCCTCCTATAAAAGAAACATCAAGGTTTTCTGGCAAATTCCACTTATAATGAATTGTAGGTTCTGCGGCCATTGGAATATTTATTGTGTTTTTAGGATATTTTTCAACCATATGGTCGGAAACTACAAAAATTTGGTCAACATCATAGTATTGAATATTTTTAGCCTGATGAGTTGTATCATCAATTTCCCAATAAGCATTTTTTTTACCATCTTTAAATAATCCTTTATTATGAATCGAATCTATATTTAAAAGTAAATCCGCCTCACTCCATCTTGGTTGCGGGATTAACTCGACATCAGTCGTATGTAAAGCGGCAGTTATTAAATAACCGGGTGAATGAAGATCAAGTCTATCTGAATTTATACCTAGTTTAAACATATTTCATCACTAGCATTTCATTTTCTTTACCAATTTTTTTAAATCCTAGTCCTTCATAAAAATGAATAGCATGATTATTATTTGGTAAAGTTCTCAAATAAAGAACTCTAAACTTGCCCAATTTAATAATTTCTCTTACCGCTTGACTCATCAATCCTGGAAATCCTGATACCCCACGTAGGACATTATCTAATTCCCAACGGCCTTTATATTTATTTATTCCTACATGACCAATTTTTCTACCATTAGGTGTAATTACCCAACAAAGATCACGTGTAGGATTTAAAGCAACAGTTCGCCACCAAGATTTAGTGCTTTTAAAAGTAACTGGTTTTTTATCCCTAAACCACTTACCACTTTTATTGCGCCAACGCATCATTAACCTTAAATCGCTATCGGTTGGCCGTTTAATGTACTTTAAACAACCTCTAATACTTTCTTGCATATAAAATTAATTTGTTTTTCTGTCAACTTAACCCCACTTGGTAAGTTTATTCCATGATGACCAATATAGTATGAATTAAGTGTTCTATATTTTGTCTTATACATTCCCATTTCAGAAATCGGATAAAAGAAAGGTCTGGTATCAATACCATTTTCCCAAAGATATTTTCTGACTTTATCCCTATTTTTAACTATAATTGACGGCATCCAATAATTAGGTTGTGCATATTCATAATTTGGGTTCATTTCACCTAATCCACCTTCTTGATACCATTGGGCTATTTGTTTCTTTTTAGCAAGTAACTCATCAATATGCCTTAATTGTCCTAAACCTAATGCTCCTTGAATTTCACTCATTTTAGCCATATAACCCATTTCATCATGCCAAAACTCTTTTGTTGTAGAACGACCATTTGTAGCTAATTTCCAAATCTTATCTGCAACTTCTTTGTTATCGGTTACAGCCATACCACCTTCACCAATTGCTAGTAATTTTGCACCTTGAAAGGAAAAGCATCCAACATCTCCCCAAGTTCCCGAATGTTTCTCTCTATAAAAAGAACCAACCGCCGGACAAGCATCTTCTATCACTTTTAAGTTATACATACGGGCAATGTTACAAATAACTTCCATCATCGGTGCATTGCCATACATCCAAACAGGCATTACAGCCTTAGTGCGTGATGTAATAGCCTGCTTAAATGCTTCTATGTCGAGTGTCCATGTTTTAGGATCAATATCTACTAAAATAGGTATTGCGCCCGCTTGGGCGATTACATTGGCCGTAACAACGTATCCTAAGTCCGGCGTAATAACCTCGTCACCCTTACCAACACCTAAAGCTAAAAGCGCCAAAAATAAAGCATTCGTACCATTAGTCAGGGGAATAGCATATTTACTGCCAACATACTTTGCAAATTCTTCGGTAAATTTAGAAACATAATAGTTAAAGTCTTTTGTTCCCATTTTGTCTAAAGCATCCCGAACAAATAAATATTCTAAATCACTAAGTTCAGTCCCAGATGTTAAGATCGGTTTTCTAGCCATTCTTCCCACTCCTTTAAAAAATTAACCCGTGATTCCTGCTGAACTACGTTTTCGTTATACTGCCGTCTATCATATTCCAACTGACCATCTTCAGGTTTAAAACCTAAAGTTGCGTGCTTAATAACACAAAATGGGTTATATAGATTAACAAATCCTGCTTTTAAACACCTTAACCCTAACCCTGCATCCTCATAATACATCTGCCCATAATGCGGGAGTCCGCCTACTTTTTGCCAAACTTCTTTTGACATAAAAGGCGTATTGGAATAATCAACCTTTTGTACTTCATCAAGAGGCGGTACGGGAATTAAAGTTGTGCCGCTAAACATACCGCCCCTTGATAGTACCTCCTCACCCCGAAGTAAATGTGCCGCAAATACTCCGGCGTTTGGAGTTTTCTCATAAAGTTCAATTTGATTTGATAGCCAATTGGGTGTTACTTCCATATCATCATTTAAGATTTGAATGTATTTACCTTTTGCCCGCATACAACCCATATTCCACGCCTGTCCTACAGGAATAGAATTATTGTAGGTAATATATTCTAAATCTTGATTATCACACCATTCGTTCGTATCATCTTTAGAAACATCATCAACAACGATAATTTCGTAATCGTCAGTGTATTGTCTTATCGAATTGATAAGATTTTCTAAATATGGTCGTCTATCCTTTGTTGCGATTATGATACTCGTCATAAAATTTTGTATACCAAGCTAATGCCAAATATCTTTCATCCCAAATTGCTCTTTTGCCGCCATCTGCTTTACATTGGCTACAAACTTTTATATGCTCTTTTTTAATAAACTCTTTAAATTCTTCTGGCGTTAAATTCATCTTGATAACGAAATGAAATCGGGTTTATCACATTCAATTGCCTTTTTAATTTCTTTCTCATTATTCGGCCAATGCTGATGGATATTTTTAAAACAACTAAAAAGACGTTTAGCATCTTCCGCATGATGCGTAAAACCTAAATTGCCATATTCTTTATCACGCCCTATACCCACAAGTTTTACAAGTATTTGTTCATGGTCTAAATAAATTCTAATTCCTTCCCATGCCCGATAAAGATGCGGGGTTATCGAATAGACAAAAGGGATTTTCCCCGATAATGCCAACCCTACCGCTATATCAACCATTGCCTGTTCTGATGCTTCGCAATTAATTATCTGTTTATCATCAGGCTTAAAAAAACCGTAACCTACGCCACCAAGAAGTAAAACAATGTCTTTATTCTTCTGCATTTGTTTCAATAGTTCGTCTCTAAATAACTTTCTCATAATGTGCCCCCAAACCTTTTAATGGTTTATTACTTGTCTTTCTAAATTCAACAGGGAACCCAAACGACATAATCCTATCCCGCAATTGCTTACGATCAATTTTTTCCATTCCACCAAATCCATTAGCATTAACATATATTTTTAAGTTAAATGCTTTTAGTTTCTTGGCAAGACGTAAGGTTTCCCACATTGAACCTTCACACCACTCTCCATCGGAGGTTAAACAATATACGTTGTCTTTAGTTGCTAACGCTTTGCCCAAACTTATCGGAAATCCATGTCCCAATGAACCATACATTTGTGCATGGACACCAAATTCTTCAAATAAAGTTTCAGCATTTAAACCAGTGTATTTCTCAACAACTACATAATATGCAAGTCCCGCATGGCCTGATGATACTACTACTTCATCCAAAGAATATATTTCATCTAAAATATCAATAGCAGATAAGTTTGAGCCTACATGCGCAAGCCCGTACTTTTTGGATATTTCAAGAATTCGCTTTTTGAGTTGATTCATACCATTTAATTGTTTCCCGTATTCCCCTTTGAAAACTTGTAGTTGCTACAAACCCAAATTCACGTTTGGCCTTAGATACATCGAGATTACGTCTTGGTTGTCCATCTGGTTGTGTCTTATTCCAAACTATCACACCCTTGTAGCCAATAATATCTTTGATAGTTTCCGCCAAATCTTTAATTGATATTTCCATGCCACTTCCTAAATTAATAGGTTCAGGCTTATCATAATGTTCCATAGCATCAACTATCCCCCGTGCCGCATCCTCAACATAAAGAAACTCACGTGTTGGTGTACCCGTTCCCCATAAAGTCACTTTATCCAAACTTAGTTTCTTGGCCTCATAGAATTTAGTTATCATAGCCGGAATAACGTGACTTGATTCCGAGTCAAAATTATCACCTAGACCATAAAGGTTTACTTGTAGAAGGTGGATTGAACTAAAGCCATATTGTTGTCTAGCCGCCTGTCCTTGAACCAAAAGCATTTTCTTAGCTAAACCATACGGTGCGTTAGTTTCTTCGGGATAACCTGCCCATAAGCGATGTTCTTTAAAAGGTGTTGGTGTGTATTTAGGATAAGAACAAATAGTACCTACAGTTACAAACTTCTTAATCTTTGCTTTTCGTGCTTCTTCAAACAACTGCGTACCCATTATTAGGTTCTCATAAAAAAAATCATAAGGATATTTACGATTAGCTCCTATCCCACCGACTTTGGCGGCAAGGTGTATGATTACTTCGCAATTCTGAGCTACCTTTTTACAGTCTTTAACATTTAATAAATCGAATCCTGCTTTATGCCCATACTTAATAACGTAATGTTTACGTTTTAAAAGTTCTTCAACTAGGTATTTGCCCAAAAAGCCTTCTGAGCCGGTTACGCCAACAACCATTTTTCAATCTCCTTTGCATAGTGTAAGTGGGTCCAGTTGTCTAAAACATATTGGCGGGAATTAGCGTAAATATTTCGTTGATTAAAAACATTTTTAATATCTTTTGGATCAGGTTCTGCAATATCCCCAAATTTACTTTCTCCAATATATTCACAAGCCTTGTAGTTGTCAGACATAACTATTACTGGCACATTACACGCCATTGCCTCTAAAACCGTCCTTTGCCCGCCACTATCGTTAGTTGCAGTTGAAACAATACATTCTGAGGCGTTGTAGAAATACGGCATAGCAGATTGTGAAAGAATTATCGGTACGGTCATACAGCCTGCATCCTGCGCCCACTGGAGGCACTGTGGCTCATGTGGTTGGTATCTACCGATACATACACCATCTTTTCCAAAAGCCTGTGCAAAAAGGTCTTGGCGCTTCCACATACCAAATACAGCCGGATAGAGAGCTTTGAATATTTTAGGTTGTGGATATGGTTTGAATATGTCGGTGTTTATTCCAAAGGCTACTTTAGCGTTGTAACCTTGGTCTATGAATTTTTGGTTAATGTATTTATTCTCGGTAAAGATAATGTCGTATTCTTTACCTCTTGGGTGTTCTTCTGCGCCACCCGCAAAACAAAGGCCAACTTTAGCTTCTGATTCTTTTACTCTTTCAAACAAAGGCTGATTTATTTGCCCCCATAAAATAACATTATCTGGGCTGAATTGATAAAGACTTTCAATTGCAAAATTATCATCAGAGTAAGCATTTACAAGAATATTGTCCCGTCTATAACCTATTTCCTGATCTGATTTAAGTATAATTTCAACTTCGTGTTTCTTCCCTAACTCACTTAATGCCCAATACAAACCGTCTTGCCAAGAAACAAGATCGTAAATTGGTATTTCAATATCCCAAAGAAGACAGAGTTTCATACTTTTAATATCTTACGTTTCCTTATCCAAGTCTTTGGTATTTTATGCAGATTAACAAACTTATCCTCATATTTATTCCAACCACTGGCAATAACAATCATTTCTTTAGAATCTTTTAATAACCACCCAACTTCTCGAACAATCCAATTCCCGTATTCCTCATCTTCTGCCCAATCAAGTGCTTCTTGTTTTTCAAACCAGTTAGGATTTGTTAAAGCATCGCACCATTCAATATAAATTAATTTCATTTGTTAAACTCCTCATCCCACGATTTTGCCACTTCAGCCCACGCGAACTTACCCTTAGCCCAAGCCATCATAGATTCACGTTCTGTCTCATCTTGGTTTAATTGGTTAACTAACGCCTTAATATACGTTTCCTGCCATTCTTTTGTGCGTACTTTATAAGGCTCGCCTAACGGAACTTTAATACCATACTGCACAGTTTCCTTTAAGGCAGCATAGTCGGAAACCACAGGTATACAACCCCCAATTTGCGCTCGCATAGCTGATATACAGGATATTTCGCCAAAGTCCGTAGGATACGCCCAAATACCGCTTTCTTCTATAGCTTTTTGGAGTTCTTTATGCCCGACACGGCCTACATGGGTTATTCCATCCTGTTGCATCATTTCGTTTATTTTTTTCTTCCATGCCTGACGTTCGGGGTTATTTGAATGTACAAAGTCAAACAAATTCCAGCCGTAATAACATTTTAGAGTAACATCGGGTACTTGTTTCTTAATTTCAGGCCACATTTGAAGAAGCCATTCTAAACCACGGTCATAACTCGAGAGCCAGATTAGTTGTTTAGGATTTCTCATATAAATAACCTTTTAATAATAAACCTATGTATAAACTTTGGCAGTCCTAAAAATCTACCTTGTAATGCCGCCCGTGAATATGCCATATCAAGATAAAGTTGTGCCTCCATCTTAAAATCATGCTGTCCTAATTGATTAACTGTAATATGTGCCATTCGTTCTAATACTTCCCGCACAATTACATGTCCTGGATACTTCAAAGCCATTAAAGATGTAAAATGAAACATTTGCTGTAATTCATCGCCTACAAAGCGGATATTAAAGTATTCGTGTTTGCTAGGTTCAAAATCCTTAACTCTATGTTTCTTTTTATGCTTATGTTCTTTTTGAAAGAACTTTTCTACTTGATTCGCATTTTTAGGATCACAACGAATAATAAAACCAGTAGTATCTAAAAAGAAGTGCCAGATTGGATCTTTGTAAAGCACTTTCTCTCGTAGTCGTTCGACAGCATCAAGTTTTGTAAATGCTGATTGGGCGGTATAGATAACAAACGCCGCTACTTTCATAAATCCACTCCATTTGAACTTATCCACATCTTAGAATCGGGAATATTCGGCAATCTCTCCCTATGCCATTTAGAAAGTACGATAACTTTATCAATTTGCTTTAGGCGTTCTTCAGTAAACTCGGTTGAGTTGGGAATATCATGTAGCCATACATATCTCTTTTTAGCCTTTGGCATCCCGTCCATAATCCTGCGCCAGATAATTAAAATGTTAAAAGTATCTTTCATATTGAAATTAAAGTAAGGTTCGTACTTAACTCCGTCATATTCGCCGCTATCTGCGCCGGGGTCGGCATAAACAGTCACTCTCCAGCCTAATTTGGCTAATTCTCGTGAAAGATAGATAACGGCTTCCTCCGAACCGCCAATTCCACCGTCAATACTCTTTGGCGACCAAGGTTCAAAGCCCGGACCGCAGAAAATAGTTATCTCATTATCTTTGTGTCTGCGTTCGGGTAAGTAAACCTGTCTAATCTCGGCCATAATGGGTTCGTTTTCAGTTCCTGTAGGCATAGCCTGAATAAGTGCCGGTATTTTACCCCTATCGCCTATTTGCTCAAGGTATTTGGCTAAATAGACAACACTTTGGACAGCTTTGTTAGCGGCAATTACGGATTGCACATAAACTATGCGTTTTTCCATTTCTTCCGTTTCTAAAAGATTCTTTAATTGTGTTGCGGCCTCAAGTGCGGTATCAAACTTACCCGTGTTAATTCCAATATGATAAGCAATTTCCAAAGCCCTTGCTTTTAAGTCACGGGGATTGATTATCATAGTTGTCATCGGAACCGGCATTTTGGTTGCAATATCAAGCCACCTTTGCGCCCTGTCCCAATTGGTAGCCTGTGCATAATGGGCGGCTATTGAAAGATAAGTTGACGGATACTGATCGGCTTCGTCTAGCGCTTTTAAAAGACATTCAATTGATTTTTCGGGCTGTTGCTTAATACGGAAACATTCAGAAAGATATTCCCAACAGGCCGCTCTCTCATCTGCCCATCCGCTCATAGACGTTGAGTGTTCCTGTGGTGAAAGATATTCCATGAAACAAATCATTGCCTGATCTGTGTATTTTTCGGTTTCGTGGCGTTTGTCAAAGTAAGCCTTGCCTAAATAGTAAACAGTACGGGGGTCTTTGCGCTGTTCTTTTTTAACCTGTGCCTCAAGAATACGGATATTGCGCTCCAAATTAAATGCCATACGTTTGTCATCGGTCAGGTGAACAACTATCAACTCCTGAATGGCGATATTTTTGGCATTTTCCAAAATAATAGTTTCGTGGATTGCACCTACCCAACGGCCACGTTTGTTGCGGAATAAACGTTCCCGCATATGTTCGATAATAATTTCTTTGATTTTGCCTTCGGGGGTCAGTTCGACCTGATAAAGATACCGGCAAAAGATAAGGTCGACATTCTGCGCTAAGGCATTGTCGGCTATTGTCCTTAAATTTGCGCCTAATTGCAGAACGTCATCTACATCAAGCCAGATAATATAATCATATTCTGCGGGGATTTGATCTAAGTTGAAGTTTCTAGCTTTTGCAAAGTCATCTTCCCATTTAGTATAGGAAACATTTACGTTATATAAACTGGCTATTTCTTCTAGCGGTTTTACCTTTTGCTCTTGGGTGATAGTCAAGAATGCGCCATCTACGAATTGCGCAACGTGCATTAAGCATCGTTTCAGCATCTCAGGCGGCTCATCCGCTTTTAATATCATCCCAAGCGCAATTTTCGCTTGGTTCATAAAATTGTTAAGGCGTTCCTGTTACTGTTGCATAAAAGGAACGCTTATTCTGATCTATAAACTTTGATACGGGTACGGATTGTGCAATACAGGCTTTTACCCACAAATCGCTAAAATCTTCTGAAATAACTCCCGCTACTGCTTGTAACCATTTCTTTTCAAGTTCTGTAATCCTAGTTCTGCCTGTTGCATCACTTACCTTGGAAGCATAATACTCACGCTTCATATCGTTTAACTTTTTATTAGCGCTTCGTGTACGTGAAGCAAACCAAGACCATTCAAGCTCACCTAATGTTGTACCACTCATATTTTTTCCGATACTCTAAAATTAGGATATTTCCTTGCGAATGTGTTATAAAATTTTCTATCCATCGGATAATCAGGATACATCTTCCAGATAACATTATGCACGAATTCGGGCATTCTTAACAAGAAGCGCCTTTCCATATGCTTACTTTTAGTTGTAGCATATTCTCTATCCCTAAGGTCAAGTTTTGTTATCTTTACCTCGTGGATTAACTCCCGCCACCTACCAGGATTTAACTTTGCCCAGATGTTCATTACTTCATCCACAAAAACCCAAAAAGTCTTTGTCTTGTAAGCCTCCATAATCCTATCTGCCGCCGCAACCTGTCTTGCTGAACGCCAGTTATTGTTGTCTAAAACCGGTATATATTTTGTGCTTATTGTATCCATATTAATATAGTTATCCCTCATCGCTGAACTCTCGCCCGGTCAAGGGAAAGGGACTTACGAGCTTAACGTCTTAAAAACTATTTTAGTCTAGTTGCCCCCTAATGGGTAAAACTCATTAAGAGGCATACCAGACATTATTGACGCAATTTAGCTACTAGCCGTTTTGGTTGTAGCCTGAACGTCTGACTGACGCTCTCTGTTCGTGAGACTCAATTGTGAATCCACCGATCCACTCACCTTTCCTTTGGTCGCCCTGTGGGTCGTATTCCTTAAAGAATGGTTTTCTGAGCCATGCTTTTGCGAATAACTTGGTGTTTACACCAATAACCTCTGGACCCGGTGTTGCGGCTGCCGAAGGAACGTCCTTATGAGCCATAATCTTGTGGTCGCCTCCTGCTGAGGTGTAGACAAGAATCTCTCGGACTAATCTCTTATCGGTTGCCGGAATGGTTCGTGTTGAATTGCCTGCGAATCCCGCTACCTTACTTTTTATCTTGTAAGGCATCAAGAACATATCAAACACATAATCGGGGTTGACTATGCTCCAAGTATCATTGACCATATCATCAATTTCAGTCTCGGAGAATGATGTTCCCGAATCACGGTTGGTGTAGTTGGTTGTAATCCAGCCTCTAAGTCCTTTCATTTGTCTTGCGACACCTGAAGAACCCGAAGCCAGTGTTGCATTTATAATTGTCCACTCTGCCTTATTTTTCCATTGTCTCAATGCCTGAGCCTTCTGGAATGCAAAAGGAGAACTGGAACCTGCAACACTAACTGCCTCCTCATCGCCAGATACTCGGACTGATTGTCGGATATTCTGAACGATGTTAACGTTTCTTGTAGGTTGGGTAAGATCGCTGTAAGTAGCATCTCCACCTTCCGAATCAGTCGCAACAGTTGTTGGACGTGTTACGTTAAAAAGCAACCACTCATGTAGTGTCTGACTTGCGCTCTTGTCGGGAAGTAAGGTCATCAAAGGAGTTTCATCCGGAGAAACGTCTCCGATTAAATCCAATAAATCCTCACGCCTACCAGTATCTTGGTATGTTATCAAACCATATGCCATTTATATCAACTCCTTCCCTACACCAGTTTTTAAGCCGGTATAGGGTGTAGTCCATACCTAGCTTTCCTCAAAAACTGAGGCTAAGGCATTTTCATCGCCTGAGCGAATCTTATGTCTTAGTTCTTCCTCAGACGTTTCAGTTTGGGTTCTCCTGTCGGATCGCCCTGTTGCCTCTAAAGAACCTTGTTCCTTTGCACTTTGCTGTGCATTGGCTTCCTGTTCAACTTTAGCTATTTCGGCATTTGTGGCTTTCATTGCAATTTCCCCTGCTTCCTTATAAGACAAAGCCCTGCTGCCGTATTCTGATGGGTTCACCATTGAATCCAAAAGAAAGGCACGGGTAGCCTTATGAAGTTCAGGATCAAATTTGTCATTCTTAGGATCAAGTTGCGGTATAGCTGTGAATGCTTCCCGTGTCTGCTGATCCTCAATAAACCTATTGACCTGTGCAACTGCCGCTTCGGCTTTTTGAGTATTTTGAGAAAGTAAGACTCCTAACCTTTCTTCGTTTATGAATTTATTGCCGTACTGGTCTGTATCCGTTACTTGGTCTAACTGACCTTGAGTTAATCCAGTATCAGTTTTCGGCCTCATTGACTCGAAGATAGGCTCAATTTCGGCTTTCTTGTCCAATTGCTCTTTCAAAGCCTTGTTTGCCTCTTTTAGCTTGTTAAACTGCTCCTTAGTGCGTTCTGATACGCCTTCGGGTAAATCAGCATCCGCATCCGCCTCAACTGTTGCGTCAACAGCTTTAACCTCAGCTTCCGCCGGTTCTGAGCTAGGCACTGGCTCCTGAGGTTCCTTTTTGGGTTCCTCTACTGCCTTTGTGTCATCTGCCATGTGACACCTCCTTTCTTTTTTATTTGCCTTTAACGCAGGCATTACGGGCTATTTCAAAATATTTTGAGGTCATCCCTATAAAGATGACCGTCTAAAATTCTATCCCGTCCGTCTAAATTCCAGCCTGCACCACAATTGATACAATAAGCTATTTTATTACGTTCCGTTAAATTACCGCCATGTATGCATCTAGCTTTCTCATGCCATTCAATTATTTCAACTTCTCCACCCCAAAAATTCCTATCGGAACTTGGTGGCAGATCAGGTAATTTTGCTTTTCCGTTATTCTTCATCTTCGCTTTCGTTTGGACACTCTAGTGTCAGGTTGTGGCTTTGATCCATATTTCTTTGCCCACCTCCTCGCAATTTTGGGATGTTTCATCCAAAGAAATTTGCGTTGTTTTGTACTTTTAAAAGGCATTTAACCTCCTTAAACAGGTTTTGCCGTCTTGTTATTACCCAAAGGATGTTCCGGCCAGACTACGTTACCCGTAGTTCCTAAATCAGGCAAAGATAAATGTGTTGTCTTTTGTGCCTGTAATCTTAATGCCAAATCACCTGCGAATACTTTGGTTTCATTAGGACCAAATCTATATGCCGTCTGCCCATCGTAAACTTCAACGGCCTCATTGGTAACATTAGTAACGGGCCTGCTTTCCCTACCTGTGTCTGTATATGTAACTGCTATATTCGTTTCACCGCCTCTCCTTCACCTCGTTCGATTTTGGTCAAAGCCTGTGCCTCCTCTATCTGCATATCTACCCATCCTTTAATCTCCAGAACTATTTTTTTCATCATTGACAACTTTCTATGTGCCGTTAATTCTTCCTGATCGCTTTTGAAGGCCTGTGGGTCAACAAAGTCTAATTTAACCCTGCTGTCCAGCTCCTCCCATAAAAGCTCCCATCCCTGGGATTTGACCATTTCCTGCAGCTGGAAGCCCTTGCGCTGGCGCTCCTGCTCCTGCCCCGTTAACTGGCGCCCCTTGGATTGGTTGTCCTGTTGTTGGGTCAATTTGTCCTCCTTCCATTGGATTCGGTTGCAATTGTTCAAAGTATTTATCGGCATCTTTAAATCCGGCATCTTCAAAAGTATCAACTAATAAATCTTTAACTTTAACCTTGTAACCTTCTTGTGCCAAGAGCGCGACAGCCTGTTGATTATTCATTAGTAACTCAACGGCTTTTTGTTTACCTGCCTTTTCATTCTGAAGCGCACCCAGCGCCATAGATTCAACATCCGCTATATAGTCATAATTACCCTTGAGGTCTTTAGGCTCAACTATAAGTGTACCGGCACGACCCGATTGGTCTAATTGAAATTTGCTCTCCTGACCAAATTCACCTTCATTAACAGGATAAAGCGGTGTAGTCATTTCATTTACATCCATCTCAGGGTTTTCTGCCAAAAGTTGTATTGATTCATCCGTCAATCCCTGCCCGTCAAGACCTTGTTCCTTAAAGAATTCAATAGCATCCTTACCGACAATACGCATCACATAACCCTGCTTGTCTTTCTTGCTAATTAACATTTTTTGATTCATCGTATGCCACAACATTACTTGACGTTGAATTGCCTCGGCTAAGAATATCTGGTTAAAATTATCTCTTGCACGTTGCTCTGTAGATACCTGTCTTACCTCAGTTGCGGTTTTATCCGTTCCTGATAACGGCCCGGGGATATTGGATACCCCCAAAGACGATTCGCCTAACGCTTCCTGTTCTGCCGCAACTAAAGTTGAGTAGATTTGGGTGAATTGCTGTAAGTTATTGGAGGATGTCTCGTAAGGCACAACATCGGTTGCCGGATCATTCATTATCCACTTTGCACCTGAGATAAACTCAATGGTGTGCATACGGACACCTGATGCTCTTATCTTCAAAGGTGTCATCAATTTTAAATTTGCTTCATCAACAGCATGGGAAAGGAAAGCATTATTCGCTTTAAATAGTTTCATAACAGGTTCAACCTCAGAAACCCCATAAAGATCATCATCGACCTGATAGTAACGAAGCATCACAATGGGAATTTCGTTATTGCCGTAAGGATTATCAATATCTCTCAAAACAATGCCGTATTTAGGAGCGAAGGTTATCCATCTATCCCTGCGGTATTCTGTGACTATTTCAATTGTCTTAAAAACCCTGTCATCTCCTATAGCATCAGGTAAACCCAAGAGTTGTTTTGAAATTGACTGTCTGCGGTTATCACGCCTGTCGCCACCCTTTGATTTGGTTGACTCACGAATAAGGGACTCCTTAAGCTCTTTTAAGCCCTTGTAAATTGGTCCTGTGGAGGACGCGTCATTGACAGCTTCCAATTCCTGAAAAGTTACCCACTCCCGTACATCAAAATAATTACAATCCTCTATACACGTTGCCGTAGGATCAGGGCCGCAGTCGGCATTGGCAAGCGCACGGGAGCTTGGTCCGTCAAATACACATTTACCGTCACGCTTTTCATATCGCCATTTCTCAAGTTTGAATCCTGCGCCGTACTTTCTAGTACGTTGTGAGGTCATTGCCCACTTACCAAGCTGTGTGCCAGAATAATTATCGTTATCCCATTGAAAAGATATAAGTTCGTTGTTAATCTTTGCACCTAATACATCTCCGCCCTCACGCGGTTCCATACGTCCACGTAGTTTGTTGGCAAATAATCGTGCATCTTTCTCGGTTATGAATGTAAATGTCCGTGGATCGGCTATAACAGCCTGATAAGGCCAAGTGTCGGGGTTAATATAGGTGCGATGCATCTTGTCAACGTCATCAAATCCGTCTTCTCTAATCTTTCGTTGATCGGTATCATTGAAAGCATCATCATAATGACGTTTAACTTCATTGAAGCCCTGATCCGGCGCACCCTGAGGTTCGGTAATATCTGTAAATACTTTTTGTTTTTGAACTTTGCCTTTTGCCATAAAAAATGCGCCACAACATATTAAGTTATGACGCCAAACTAGCTTATTTTAGCTTTATCTAGCTTTTATCTTATAATACTACTATTGCTCACTTTCAACAATAGTTGCTATTTCCATTTTTCTACTTTTCGCTCCCTGTACTGTCATTGTACGCCCTTTATTGATGAAAATACGCACTTCCCCCCATCCACCATTCCAAGCGACGTCATGTAAGGCGATTATAGCCTCTCTTATAACCTCCCATGATACTTGGGTCAGCTTTTGTGTCTCGTAAATTAGGTATAATTCGGGCGAAAATGCTTTTAGAAGTTCAATGAAGTTTTGCTCGTTTGCCGATTGTTCAGCAGGCTGATCCATATTATATCCCTATTCTAAATTGTTTCTTTTGGCGTTCATCCGGCTGAAACTCCATATAATCATTATCTAGTTTCTTATAAGATACCGCAAAATATCTAAGTGCATCCATAGCGTGATCGTTAGCTTTTTCCGGTACATCGGGTTCGTTTAAGTCTTGAGCTTGAGTAACGCTTTTTTCTTTCCAGCGGTAGGTTTCAAATTCTTTGATGGTTTGTACGCATGAATTAAAGATAAAAAGTGCTGGCAATCCTTTTTCATTTTCTGTTCTATTTTCAATGAAATGTCCGGGTGTGACCTTAAGTTTCTCAGATACCTTCTCAATTCCGAATCTAACCCAACTGTTGAATTGTGTTCCAATTTCTTTATTGGCTTGTGTGATATAGATTCCTCTTTGGGCAAATTCTTGTATCCATTGGACGCCAGACGGATCACCATAGCTTGCGAGGATAGATTGACCTGCTGATTTAGAGTTAATAATACCTGCGTGATAGTCAATTGTTTGTCGTGTTTCGTAATATTCATCAAATATGAACCAGTTTTCGTCCGGGTCCACTGCAATCCAGAGACAAGCTGTAGGATTGGTTGATCCAAAGTCAATACACCTAAATCTTTGCCAGCTTTCATCAATTGTAAATGGTTCAAGTGTGTGGATTTCTCTTTGAAAGTCTTTAAATACAAGTCCCGTAAACTTTCTAAAGTCTGCAAGATACTCCTGAGCAAATGTATCTTCGGTAAGTTCGGTCTTGGCATTGTCTATTTCTCCTTTCGGGATGTATGGGTTGTCGAACGATGTGAAACGCCAGCTTTTGTAACTATCACTGCCTGCCTGCCCCAATTCGTAGAGGGAAAAGAAATGATTATATCCTTTGGGTGTTGAGATAAATATACTTGGAGCTTCATAATCTGTGAGGGTAGCGCGTAAAACTTCGGACCATAACCAATCCCAGTTTCGTATGGACGCAATTTCATCAATAACCAAGCCACGAAGTTTAACACCACGGAGCGCATCGGGATTTTCGGCTCCTTTAAGTTCGATAATACTGCCATTCTTTAAAGTGATTGATAATTCAACTTCATTCTTTTTGGCTATCCATTGATAAGGAATTATTTGTTGTAAAGAATGCCAATGTATTTGTTTGGCTTGACGATATGTTGGTGAAACTATCCAATAGAGTCCTGGTTCTTTTGCCCATTTTAAGCATACTAATTGCGCAAGTGTTGACTTGCCCCAACGGCGTCCTGCACAAACTATTCTAAACCTATGTTTGTCCGTTGCTACCTGGTATTGAGTCTTGTGTAAGGTTACTTTGAACATCCTCTATAAATTCTACACTAACATCACCGCCAATGTTTACTTGAGTCAAATGACTTGGTGTTTCGTGCATTCCATGGTTTACTTTTAAAAGAAAAATAGCCATTGCGGCGTTAACATCCTTCCCTCCATACATCCCGTCATCCATCAATTGTTTCTTTTGATACATTAGTATTTTTTTTAATGATACGGAAAACTCTGGGTATTTCTTTTGCCATTCCTGTATGGTATCCGGTACTACACCAAGATATAATGCCAAACCTTCATAACTAGGCAGTTCGGTCTGCTCTCGGCCTGTTGTAGTAAGATATTCTTCAATTTTGGGAAGTATTTCTTCAGGGATATATTTCGTGGGGCGCCCGCCGGCGTGTTTAACTATTTGAGTCATCCCCCATAGTATACACTAATAAATAAAAGGTGAGATTAAAAACAAAGTCACAAACGCCCAGATAATCAAGGCTGTCCAGAGTTCGATTTTAATAGTCATTTATTTTTTAGAAGTAAGACTGCTGCCCATATCCCAAAAATATATAAAAGTATACCTGCAATAGTATATAGGCCATTTCCTACACCTGCTCCATCGTCAATGGCTGTACCAAGTACGCCAATAATAACGCCTACAATAAGTGCATAGCCTACAAATTGTTTCTGTTCCATATTCACCTCCCTTCTTTTAGGATTATTGATGTTTTTCTTATCACGTTCCCTTGTCAATAATATATATTTTTCTCTCTGCTTGTAATAGAACTTTAAAACGTATTCTCTATTATGTGGCTTGCATAAAAAATTAGTATACTTTCCCCACGTTTCTCCTTTTATTAACTCAATTTTACAAACATTACAAAACCT
>C687J35021_10001063_pt1 | contig 20802 bp, 15 predicted proteins | sample RifCSPhighO2_12_FD_35021 | JGI IMG/M metagenome (IMG submission 35021)
AACCTCGACGCCAAGCTGCGGGTGGAGATGCGCACCGAGATCAAGCTGATGCACCAGCGCCTGAAGACCACCACGGTCTACGTCACCCACGACCAGATCGAGGCCATGACCCTGGGTGACAAGGTGGCGGTGATGAAGGACGGCATCATCCAGCAGTTCGGCACCCCCAAGCAGATCTACAACGACCCGGCCAACCTGTTCGTGGCCAGCTTTATCGGTTCGCCGCCGATGAACTTTATTCCCCTGCGCCTGCAGCGCCGCGATGGTCAGTTGCTGGCCCTGCTCGACTCCGGTCAGGCCCGTTGCGAGCTGCCCCTGGGGGCGATGGAGGCGGGTTTCGAGAACCGCGAGGTGATCCTCGGCATCCGCCCCGAGCAGATCCTCCTGGCCACGGCCGAAAGCCGCAATCAGTCGTCGATTCGTGCCGAGGTCGAGGTCGTCGAACCCACCGGGCCGGATACCCTGGTGTTCGTCGAGCTGAACCAGACCAAGGTCTGCTGCCGTCTGGCTCCGGACGATGCGCCGCAGGTGGGGCAGACCCTGGAGTTGCAGTTCGATCCGAGCAAGGTGCTGCTGTTCGATGCCCAGAGCGGTGAGCGCCTGTTGCCGGGAAAGCCGCAAGCGGCTGAGCAGGCAAGCAAGGTCGCCCAGTTCAAGGGCCGCTGAGGCGTAGCCCGGATGCAATCCGGGAGCGTTGTCGGCCGCGCAATCTTTCCCCGGATTGCATCCGGGCTACGCAGCTAAATACCTCCAAGGGTGCCTGCCATATCCGCGCCTTTGGGACCCTGCAACAAGCGTTACAACAATAAAAACAAGAAGGAGTAGACATGAGAGCAGCAATGAAATTCGGCCTGGCACTGACCCTCGGTAGCCTGGTTTTGCCACAAGCGGCGAGCGCGCTGGAGTTTTCCGGGTACGTGCGTAGCGGTGCCGGTGGTTCGTCCAACGGCGGCACCCAGTCGTGCTTCCAGTTGCCCGGCGCGCAGAGCAAATACCGCCTGGGTAACGAGTGCGAACACTATATGGAGCTGGACCTGCGCCAGGACCTGCTGAGCCTGGACGATGGCTCGGTGGTCAGTGTCGAGGGCATGGCGCAGCTGTACAACGCCTATGGCCATACGCCGAAATTCACCGGCGATTACGGTTTCGCGCGGATGAACCAGATGTATGCCGAGTGGAGCAAGGTGCCGGCGCTCAACGGCGGTTCGCTGTGGGCCGGGCGGCGCTTCTACAAGCGTAACGATATCCATATCAGCGACTTCTACTACTGGAACCAGAGTGGTACCGGTGCCGGTATCGAGGACTACGAGCTGGGCGGGCTGAAATACAGCTACGCCTTCTCGCGCAAGGACAGCTACTTCCAGCAGCCCTATATCAACCGTCATGACTTCAACGTCGCCGGCTTCAAGCCCAATCCGGGCGGCGAGCTGGAGTTCGGCCTGAGCTTTATCGACAAGCCCGACAGCACCGATGCCAACAGCGGCTGGGCGCTGACCGCGCAGCACAAGCAGGCGAATTTTCTCGGCGGCAGCAATACCCTGGCCCTGCAGTACGGCCAGGGCCCCGGTACCGGCCTGGGCTACACCGGCGATGTGACCCTGGATGACGACAACAAGAGCTATCGCCTGGTGGAAGTCTACAACTGGCAGGCCACGCCACGCTGGGGCGGCCAGGCGCAGTTCGTCTATCAGAAGGATGTGCGCCCCGATGGCGACGATCAGAACTGGCTGTCGGTGGGGGGGCGTACCAGCTATGCCTTTACCGAGCAGTTCAAGCTGGTCGGCGAGCTGGGCCACGATCAGGTCGATGCCACCGACGGCACGCGCAAGCTGACCAAGTTCACCGTGGCCCCGACCTGGTCGCCCGCCGGCCAGGACTTCTGGGCGCGCCCGGAAATCCGCCTGTATTACACCTATGCCAGCTGGAACGAGGCGGCGCAGCGTGCGGCCAGTCTGCAGGCGGCGGGTTCGGCGCTGTCCGACAGCGGTGCCTTCGACAATGCCCGGCATGGCTCCAACTTCGGCGTACAGGTCGAATACTGGTGGTAACAACAGGGCGCACGGCGCTGTGAAGCCGGGACGGTTCGATGCTACCGGCTAAACGACGGCGCGTGCCTGCGCCGGCTACAACCCGGCCAGGGGCTGCTGCAGAGCACCCCCTGGCCGGGTTGTTTGTGCCGGGTGGCGGGCAGACCCTGCGCTGGGTGACCCATCAGGAGCGCGAGTTGCTGTTGCTCGAACATCCACGTTTTCAGGCGGCATTCAGTCGTCAGGGCGGCCAGCTTCTGCATTTCCAGCCTCGCGGCCAGCGCCCCTGGCTCTGGTGCGCCAGCCATTGGCAGCGCGGCGGGGCAATTCGCGGCGGGGTGCCGGTGTGCTGGCCCTGGTTTGGCCGGCATCCCGGCGAGAGCGGCTGGCCATCCCATGGCTGGGCGCGCCTCAGCGACTGGGAGCTGCTCGATTGCACGGTGGACGAGCAGGGCGTGCGCCTGCGCTGGCAGCTGCAGCTGTGCGACTGGCAGGTGACCCTGGAGGCCGAATTGGGCGAGGGCATGCATCTGCGCCTGCGCAGTAGCCACCAGGACAGCGAGCCCTGCCAGTTGAGCCATGCCCTGCATGCCTATTGGCGCGTCAGCGATGTGGTGCGGGTGACCGTGCTCGGCCTGGAAGGTGCCCATGGCCACGACCTGCTCAGGCGCGCCGCCTGCCAGCAGCGCGGCGCGTTGCGGGTCGAGGATGGCTGTCACCGGATCTTTCGCCGTGGTGGGCTGCTGCAGCTGCAGGACCTGGCCTGGCAGCGCAGTCTGTCGATTCATACCCATGGCGCTGCCAACAGCGTGGTCTGGCATCCCGGCAGCCGACCCCTGACCGATGTCGGCTGGAGCGAGGCGCTGGGCTTTCTCAGCGTTCAGGCTGCCTGTTGCGCCGCCGACAGCCTGACCCTGCAACCCGGGCAAGAGGCGCTGCTGCAGCTGAGTGCGCAGCTGGGCTGACGGCTTGCGAGTCCCGCGTTGCGACTGTTTATCCCTTCGGCAAGGCCCTATTCGGCGTGGGTTGTGGCTTTTTTGCGCATTGGTTTATCGCATCAAGACCGAATGTTGTTTTATTACAACATTCGCTCTTGATGTATCTGTTTTGTCCGAGTAAAAATAGCACAATTGGTTAAAGCAACAAGCTTTCCGCTCCTCGGCGCTGGTTTTCGGGGTGTCGGCCGGGTTTGCCGCTTGCCCTGTCGTTACCCCCTTTCCCCCAGAAAAACGCTGTCGAGGAACCTGAGCTATGCGTCGTAGAACGAAAATCGTGGCCACCCTGGGCCCGGCTACCGAAAGCCCTGAGGCGATCGAGGCCCTGGTCGAGGCGGGGGTGGATGTGGTGCGCCTGAATTTCTCCCACGGCAGCGCTGCCGAACATATCGAGCGGGCGCGCCTGGTGCGGGAGGCGGCGCGCCGGCAGGGGCGTTTCGTGGCGGTGCTGGCGGACCTGCAGGGGCCGAAGATTCGTATCGCCCGCTTCGCCCGGGGCAAGGTGCAGCTGCTCAAGGGGCAGTCCTTCTGCCTCGATGCGCGGCTGGACAAGAATGCCGGCGACGAGCAGGCGGTGGGCATCGATTACGTGGCCCTGGTCGGCGACAGTCGCCCGGGCGATATCCTGCTGCTGGACGACGGCCGCATCGAGCTGGAAGTGCGGGCGGTGGAGGGCAGTCGCCTGCTCTGCGAGGTGCTGGTGGGCGGGCCGCTGTCCAACAACAAGGGCATCAACCGCAAGGGCGGCGGCCTGTCGGCGGCGGCCCTGACCGAGAAGGACTGCGAGGACATCAAGACCGCCGCGGCCATGCAGGTCGACTACCTGGCGGTGTCCTTTCCGCGCGATGCCGAGGATATCCACCAGGCGCGTCGGTTACTGCGCGAGGCGGGCGGCGAGGCCGGTCTGATCGCCAAGATCGAGCGGGCGGAAACGGTCAATGACCTGCAGATTCTGGATGCCATCATCCTGGCGTCCGAAGGGGTGATGGTGGCCCGCGGCGACCTCGGCGTGGAGATCGGCGATGCNGAGCTGGTGGCGGTGCAGAAGCTGATCATCGAGCGCGCCCGCAGTTGCAATCGGCTGGTGATCACNGCCACGCAGATGATGGAGTCGATGATNACCCAGTCGATGCCGACCCGCGCCGAGGTGTTCGATGTGGCCAACGCCGTGCTCGATGGCACCGACGCGGTGATGCTCTCGGCCGAGACCGCCGCCGGGGCCTACCCGGTGGAAACCGTGCAGGCCATGCGTCGGGTCATAGTCGGGGCGGAGAAGCACCCCCTGGCCCATCGCTCCAAGCACCGCATGGACGAGCAGTTCCAGCGCATCGACGAGTCGATCGCCATGGCCGCCATGTACACCGCCAATCACCTGCATGGGGTCAAGGCGATCATNTGCATGACCGAGAGTGGCGACACGCCGCGGCTGATGTCGCGAATCCGCTCGCANCTGCCGATCTATGCCTTCTCGCGCAATCCGCGCACGCAGAACCGCGTGGCGNTGTTTCGCGGGGTGCAGACCATTCCGTTCGACAGCGACAGCTATCCGATCGCCGAGGTCAATGGCCATGCGGTCGACGAGCTGTTGCGTCGCGGGGTGGTGGTCGAGGGGGATCACGTATTGATTTCCCGTGGCGATCACGCCAATGCCCAGGGTGGCACCAACTGCCTGCGGGTGATCCGCGTGGGCGACAGCATTTGTTAAGCGAGGACGCATTCATGAACGATTCCAGCAACCCTGGCGCGCCGCAGTGGCCGCGGGATTTTGATTTTCGCGAGTCCCATGCAGAGCAGCGCGAGCTGCTCGCGGGTACGGCCGGCGCAGTGCGGTCGGACGGCTTCTCTGGGGTGACCCGGGCCGTGGGCAAGAACCTGATCCGCCAGGTCAGTGCCCGGGAAATTCTCGATTCGCGGGGTAATCCGACCGTCGAGGCGGTGGTGATTCTGGCGGGTGGTGCGGTGGGTGTCGCCAGTGTGCCCTCGGGAGCCTCCACCGGCAGTCGCGAGGCGCTGGAGTTGCGTGACGGCGACGAGCGCTACAAGGGCAAGGGCGTGCTGCGCGCGGTGGCCAATGTCAACGGCGTGATCCGTGACGCCGTGCTGGGCCTCGATGCATTGCAGCAAGGTGCGGTCGACGCGGCGATGATCGCGCTGGACGGCACCGAGGGAAAAAGCGCGCTGGGGGCCAATGCGATTCTCGCGGTCTCCCTGGCCTGCGCCAAGGCTGCCGCCGCCGCGCAGAACCTGCCGCTGTACGAGCACCTGGCGGCGCTCTATGGCCAGCCCGGGCGCTTCAGTCTGCCGCTGCCGATGATGAATATCCTCAATGGCGGCGAGCACGCCGACAATAACGTGGATATCCAGGAATTCATGATCCAGCCGGTGGGGGCGGCCTCGTTCGGCGAGGCGCTGCGCATGGGCGCGGAGGTGTTCCATAGCCTCAAGCAGGTGTTGCGCGAGCGTGGCCTGAATACGGCGGTGGGCGATGAGGGCGGTTTTGCTCCATCGCTGGCCAGTAACGAAGAGGCGCTGGTGGTGATCGAGGAAGCGGTGCTGCGCGCCGGCTACCGCCTCGGTCAGGACTTTGTCCTGGCCCTGGATTGCGCGGCCTCGGAGTTCTACCGCGACGGCCGCTATGTGCTGGCCGGGGAGAACAAGTCCTTCGACTCTGCCGGTTTCGCCGAATACCTGGCGGGTTTGTGTGAGCGTTACCCGATCAGCTCCATCGAAGATGGCATGGACGAAAGTGACTGGGAGGGCTGGGCCTACCTGACCGAGCGTCTGGGCCGGCGGGTGCAGCTGGTCGGTGACGACCTGTTCGTCACCAACAGCAAGATCCTCCAGGAGGGGATCGAGCGCGGCATCGGCAATGCGATCCTGATCAAGTTCAACCAGATCGGCAGCCTCAGCGAAACCTTCGCCGCCATTCGCATGGCCCAGGCTGCCGGCTACCGGGCGGTGATCTCCCATCGCTCCGGTGAAACCGAAGACACCACCATTGCCGATCTGGCGGTGGCCACCTGCGCCGGGCAGATCAAGACCGGCTCCTTGTGCCGCTCCGACCGGGTCGGCAAGTACAACCAGCTGTTGCGCATCGAAGAGGCCCTGCAGGGGCGCGCCACCTACTGCGCCGATGCCGTATCTCTTGAGAGGAGTGAACGCCATGACTGCGTCTAAACGTCTCGACACGCTGTTTCCTACCCTGGCCGAGATTCCCGAGGCCTACCGCCCCGATGCGCCCATCGAGCAGCGCGACTACCTGGTCGACGGCCAGTTGCGCACCTGGGAAGGGCCGCTGGCCAGCGTGCGCAGCCCGGTGTTCCTCAAAACCGAGGAGGGCGAGCAGCAGGTGATTCTCGGCAGCACGCCGCTGCTCGATGCCGAGGCGGCGCTGTCCGCCCTGGACGCGGCGGTGCGCGCCTACGCCAACGGCCAGGGCACCTGGCCGAACCTGCGCGTGGCCGAGCGCATCCAGCACGTCGAGGCCTTCCTGGCGCGCATGCGCGAGCAGCGCGAGCGGGTGGTCAAGCTGCTGATGTGGGAGATCGGCAAGAACCTCAAGGACTCGGAGAAGGAGTTCGACCGTACCTGCGATTACATCGTCGACACCATCGAGGCGCTCAAGGAGCTGGATCGTCGCTCCAGTCGCTTCGAGCTGGAGCAGGACACGCTCGGCCAGATCCGCCGCGTGCCCCTGGGCGTGACCCTGTGCATGGGCCCCTACAACTACCCGCTGAACGAGACCTTCACCACCCTGATCCCGGCGCTGATCATGGGCAACACCGTGGTGTTCAAGCCGGCCAAGTTCGGCGTGCTGCTGATCCGTCCGCTGCTCGAAGCGTTCCGCGACAGCTTCCCGGCCGGGGTGATCAACGTGATCTACGGCAGCGGTCGGAAGACCGTCAGCGCCTTGATGGCCAGTGGAAAGATCGACGTGTTCGCCTTTATCGGCACCCACAAGGGGGCCAGCGACCTGAAGAAGTTGCACCCGCGTCCGCACCGCCTGCGCGCGGCCCTGGGCCTGGATGCGAAGAACCCGGGCATCGTGCTGCCCCAGGTCGATCTGGATAACGCGGTGAGCGAGGCGGTCACTGGCGCACTGTCATTCAACGGCCAGCGCTGCACGGCGCTGAAGATTCTCTTCGTGCATGAGGATGTGGTCGACAGCTTTCTCGACAAGTTCGCCGCCAAGGTCGCCGCGCTCAAGCCGGGCATGCCGTGGGAGCCGGGCGTGAGCCTGACGCCGCTGCCAGAGCCGGGCAAGAGTGAGTTCCTCAGCGGCCTGCTGTCCGATGCCGTGGCCAAGGGCGCGCGGGTGGTCAATGCCGGCGGCGGCGAGTCGCGTGAGTCGTTCTTCTACCCGGCACTGCTGTATCCGGTGAATGCGCAGATGCGCGTCTATCAGGAAGAGCAGTTCGGTCCGCTGGTGCCAGTGGTGCCTTACCGCGACCTGCAGACGGTGATCGACTATGTGCTCGACTCCGACTTCGGTCAGCAGCTGAGCATCTTCGGCAACGATTCGGCCCAGGTCGGTCGGCTGGTGGATGCCTTCGCCAACCAGGTGGGGCGGATCAATATCAACAGCCAGTGCCAGCGCGGCCCGGACAGCTTCCCCTTCAACGGGCGCAAGAACTCGGCCGAGGGCACCCTGTCGGTGCATGACGCGCTGCGGGTGTTTTCCATCCGTACCCTGGTGGCGACCAAGTTCCAGGAAAGCAACAAGGCCCTGGTCAGCGAGATCATCCGCAACCGCGAATCGAGCTTTCTGACCACTGATTACATTTTCTAGGGTGCATGGGAGTAGGGTGCGCTGCACGCATCAGGCGGCCTGGAGTCGGTGGTGCGCACGGCGCACCCTACGGGTGAGGCGCGAGTGGGCCTGCAGGGTGCGCTGTGCGCACCAGGCGGTCGATGGGCGGTGCGCTCAGAGCGGCTCTTCGTCGGCCGGATAACGGCTGGCGTTAAGGCTTTCCTTGATCTTGCGCAGGTGTGGCTGGAAGTCCACGCCGCGGCGCAGGGTCATGCCGGTGGCCAGTACGTCGAGCACGGTGAGCTGGATGATTCGTGAGGTCATCGGCATATAGATGTCGGTGTCCTCCGGCAGCGGGATGTCCAGGCTCAGGGTGCTGGCCTGGGCCAGGGGCGAGCCGGCGGCCGTCAGGCCGAGTACCGATGCGCCGTTTTCCCGAGCCAGGCGCGCCACTTCCACCAGCTCGCGGGTGCGTCCGGTGTAGGAGATGATCACGAACAGATCGCCGGTATGCGCCACCGAGGCCAGCATGCGCTGCATCAGTACATCGGAATGGGCGGTGACCGCGAGGTTGAAGCGGAAGAACTTGTGCTGTGCATCCAGGGCCACCGAGGCCGAGGCACCGAGGCCGAAGAAGTGGATCTGGCGGGCCTGGATCAGCAGGTCGACGGCGCGGCTGATCAGCTGCGGGTCGATGGTCTGACAGGCCGTGTCCAGCGAGGCGATGGCGCTGCCGAAGATCTTGCGGGTATAGGCTTCCGGGGCGTCGTCGGCTTCCACCGCGCGGCTCACATAGGCCGCGCCGCTGGCCAGGCTCTGCGCCAGTTGCATCTTCAGCTCGGGGTAGCCGCTGACACCGAAGGAGCGGCAGAAGCGGTTGACCGTGGGTTCGCTGACCAGGGCGGCCTGGGCCAGCGCGGCAATGCTCAGGCGGGTGGCCTGCTGCGGGTTGAGCAGGATCACCTCGGCGACCTTGCGTTCGGCCTTGTTCAGGCTGTCGAGTCGGCCCTGGATCTGCTCCAGTAGATTGCGCACGCGATCCATGTTGATTCCTTAAACCTGCACTGAATTTGCTGGCCTATCGTACTGATGGGGCCAGGTGACGACCACTGCAAAGTGGATTTTGTGAAAATGTTGTTTTTATTACTACATTCAACCTTGATTAATCCGTTGCAACCGGGTATTTCTAGCTTAACTTGATAAAAGAACAAACATCATGCCTTCGATAATCGTTGAATCCTGTACTTTTGCCTTATTCGGCGCGCTCGGCGACCTGGCCCTGCGCAAGTTGTTTCCGGCGCTCTATCAGCTGGATCGGGCCGGGCTGCTGCACGCCGATACGCAGATTCTCGCCCTGGCCCGCGACGCCGGCGATGCGCAGCAGTATCTGCAGCAGATCGAGCAGCACCTGCGCCGNCACGTGCCGGCCGCCGAAGTNGANGCCGCCGTGCTGCAACGCTTCCAGGCGCGCCTGAGCTACCTGAGCATGGATTTTCTCGAGGCCGATGACTACCTGCTGCTGGCCGAACAGGTCGGCAACCGCGAGCGGCTGATCGCCTATTTCGCCACTCCGGCCTCGGTCTACGGCGGCATCTGCGCCAACCTGGCGGCGGTCGGCCTGGCCGAGCGCACCCGCGCCGTGCTGGAAAAGCCCATCGGTCATGACCTGGAGTCCTCGCGGGCAGTCAACGATGCGGTGGCGCAGTATTTCCCGGAAACCCGCATCTATCGCATCGACCATTACCTGGGCAAGGAAACGGTGCAGAACCTGATCGCCCTGCGTTTCGCCAACAGCCTGTTCGAAACCCAGTGGAACCAGAACCATATCTCCCACGTGGAAATCACCGTGGCGGAGAAGGTCGGTATTGAGGGCCGCTGGGGTTACTTCGACCAGGCCGGACAGCTGCGCGACATGATTCAGAATCACCTGCTGCAACTGCTCTGCCTGATCGCCATGGACCCGCCCAGCGACCTGTCCGCCGACAGCATCCGCGACGAGAAGGTCAAGGTGCTCAAGGCCCTGGCCCCGATCACCGGCGAACAGCTCAGCCAGCAAGTGGTGCGCGGCCAGTACGTGGCCGGCAGCAGCGATGGCAAGGCGGTGCCGGGCTATCTGGAAGAAGAGAACTCCAACACCCGCAGCGACACCGAGACCTTCGTCGCCCTGCGTGCCGACATCCGCAACTGGCGCTGGGCCGGCGTGCCGTTCTACCTGCGCACCGGCAAGCGCATGGCGGAAAAGATGTCGCAGATCGTTATCCATTTCAAAGTGCCGCCGCACTACATCTTCGACCCGGAGCAGCGCCAGCTGATCGGCAACAAGCTGATCATCCGCCTGCAACCGGACGAGGGCATCGCCCTGCAGGTGATGACCAAGGACCAGGGCCTGGACAAGGGCATGCAGCTGCGCAGCGGCCCGCTGCAACTGAATTTCTCCGACACCTACCGCAGCGCCCGGGTACCCGACGCCTACGAGCGGCTGCTACTGGAAGTGATGCGCGGCAACCAGAACCTGTTTGTGCGCAAGGATGAAATCGAGCACGCCTGGCAGTGGTGCGATCAGCTGATCGCCGGCTGGAAGCGTCAGGGCGATGCGCCCAAGCCTTATGCCGCCGGCACCTGGGGCCCCATGGGCTCGATCGCCCTGATCACCCGCGACGGTAGGAGCTGGTATGGCGATCTCTGATCTCGAACTGCCGGTGGGCGTGCTTGCCCACCGCCATGCCGATCCCCAGGCCCTGGCCGAGGCGCAGGCTGTGGCGGTGGCCGAGGCGCTGCGGGTGGCCATTGAACAGCGCGGCCAGGCGACCCTGGTGGTGTCCGGCGGGCGCAGCCCGATTGCCTTTTTCGAGGCCCTGGCGCAGCAGCCGCTGCACTGGCAGCGGGTGCTGATCAGCCTGGCGGACGAACGCTGGGTGCCGACCAATCACGCCAGCAGCAACGAAGCCCTGGTGCGCCGTCATCTGCTCCGCGGTCCGGCCGCCGAAGCCCGTTTTCTCAGCCTGTACCGGGTCGCGAGCAACCTGGAGCAGGCCGCCGAACTGGCCGATGCGGCCCTGGCCGAGTTGCCGCCGATCGATGTACTGGTGCTCGGCATGGGCGACGATGGGCATACCGCCTCGTTGTTCCCGGCCAGCCCCAATCTGGAGCTGGCGCTGCAGGCCGATTGCCCGCGCCGGGTATTGCCGATGCAGGCCCCCAGCGCGCCGACCCAGCGCCTGAGCCTGACCCTACCGCTGCTGGCGGCGGCGCGTCTGCCGCTGCTGGCGATTCAGGGCCCGGACAAGCTGGCCACGCTGCGTGCGGCCCTGGCCGGCGACGACGTGGCAGACATGCCGATCCGCGCCTTGCTGCATTCCCCCCTTGAGATTTACTGGTGCCCCTAGGGCCGAAGGACCAGCCGATATGACCCACAACGAAAACAACCCGCAGGCCCGCATGGCCGAGAAGATCGCCCAGATCGACAGCATCTGCGCCCGGGCGCGGATCATGCCGGTGATCACCATCGCCCGCGAGGCGGATATCCTGCCGCTGGCCGATGCCCTGGCCGCCGGTGGCCTGACGGTGCTGGAAGTGACCCTGCGCTCCGAGCACGGCCTGAACGCCATCCGTCTGCTGCGTGAGCAGCGCCCCGAGCTGTGCGTCGGTGCCGGCACCGTGCTGGATCTGTCGATGCTGGATGCGGCCCTCGAAGCCGGTGCGCAGTTTATCGTCACCCCGGGTTCGACCCGGGAACTGCTCCAGGCCAGCCTGGAAAGCCCGGTGCCGCTGCTGCCCGGCGTCAGCAGTGCCTCCGACATCATGCTCGGCTATGCCCTCGGCTACCGCCGCTTCAAGCTGTTCCCCGCGGAAGTCTGCGGCGGCACCGCGGCGCTCAAGGCTTTGGGCGGTCCCTTTGCCGGGGTGAAATTCTGTCCCACCGGTGGCATCAATCCGGGCAATGTGCAGCGCTACATGGCCCTGGCCAACGTGATGTGCGTCGGCGGTACCTGGATGTTCGACAGCGAGTGGGTGAAGAACGGCGACTGGGCGCGGATTCAGCAGTGCAGCAGCGAAGCTCTGCAGTTGCTGGAAAGCCTGTGACCCAGGCGCTGCGGCAACCCCTGCTGCTGGGCATGATGCGCCTGCTCGACTACCCCGAGCTGGCCGCGCCCCAGGCCTTGCTGGGGTTTGTCGAACGTTGCGTGGAGCGCGGCCTGAACGGCTTCGACCACGCCAATATCTATGGTCTGGGCGAGTGCGAGGCGCGTTTCGGCGCGGCCCTGAGGCTGCGCCCGCAGCTGCGTCAGGACCTCGAACTGATCAGCAAGGCCGATATCGTGCCGGCCAGCCAGGACCTGTCGCGCTGGCGGGTCAAGCACTACAACAGCGCGGCGAGCTACCTAAACCAGGCCCTGGAGGCCTCGTTGGCGCGCCTGGGCGTCGAGCGTCTGGACGGCTTTCTACTGCATCGCCCCGACCCGCTGTTGCAGGTCGAGGAGGTGACCCGCGCGCTGCAGGCCATGCTGGCCAGTGGCAAGGTGGGCTGGATCGGCCTGTCCAATGCCGAGCCCCTGCACTGGCAGGTACTGGCCAGGGAACTGCCGCTGCGCTGCAACCAGATCGAGCTGTCGCTGCTGGCCCAGCAGCCGGCCTGGGATGGCCAGTTGCAGGCCATGCAGGCCGCAGGATTGCAGGTGCTGGCCTGGTCGCCGCTGGCCGGCGGGCAGTTTTCGCCGACCTTGCAGCAAGCCCTGGGCGAAGTCGCCGCGGCGCTGCAGGCGACCCCGACCCAGGTCGCCCTGGCCTGGTTGCGCCGCTTGCCCGGCAATCCGCTACCTATTCTCGGCAGCCTGCGCCAGACGCGTATCGACGAGGCGCTGGCCGGCAGCGAGCTGCAACTGGATGCGCCGACCTGGTTCTACCTGGCCGAAGCCGCACGGGGCATCAAGGCTCCCTGAGTCGGCAAGCGATAGCCTCTCCATCGGTGCGCGCGGCGCACCCTACGAACGGCAGATCGCCGCGCGTACCACCGGCTGCAATGCATATTCAACTCTCTCTCCCCTTAGGGGGAGAGAGGGGCAAGCCCTGCCGGCAGCCGATATCTGTAGGGTGCGCCGTGCGCACCTCGGGTGGCAGTGTTCTTATGGGGGAGCGGGCTTGCGCCTCGCGCCATTGAAGTCCCTGCCACCGCTTTCAACCTTTTCTTACCTCACAAACCGTCCGCGGATGGGTAGTGCAGGCGGCGTTGGCCCTGCATGCGCCCGGCGGCGTGCAGGCGGCGGGCGATTTCCGCGAGGGTTTCGGGGATCGGCCGTTGCCCCAGCAGCATGGGTTCCAGGCGCGCCTCGAACAGGCTCCAGAAGCGTTTCATCTCGGGGATGTCCGGCATGATCTCGCCGCGCTCGGCGGCCAGGTAGGTGGCGGCGATCAGCGGGTCGTCCTGCATCTGCGCCATCAGCTCGAGGTTGGCCGGTGCGCCCAGGGGTTTGTCCGCGTCGATCGTACGCAGCCCTTCGGCGCTGCTCAGGTAGTCCTCGATAAAGCGCTGAGCCTGCGCCTTGTGCCTGCTGTGGCGGTTCAGCGCGGCTGCCTGCACGCCGATAAAGGGCCGCCCCGGTTGCTCGGCGCTGGGGCCGGGCACCGCGGCCAGGGCGATGGGGATCTTGGCGTCGCGCAACTCGTTCCAGGCCCAGGGGCCATTGACGATCATTGCCACCTCGCCGCGCTTGAAGTCGTCCATCATCGAGCCGTAGTCGCTGTCGCGGGCCAGCACGCCGCTGTCGAGCAGGGCCTTGATGCGCTGCACGCCGGCAATCGCCGCGGGGCCGGCGATGCCCAGGTCGCCGAGGTCGTAGAGGCCACGGTGCTTGCCGATGCTGTAGGCACCGCCGGCGTTGATAAAGGGCCAGGAGAAATACAGGTTGCGGTAGTCCCAGGCGATGGCGCGCTTGCCCTGGGCGCGTAGCTGGCGATCCAGGGCGGCCAGTTGTTCCAGGTCGCGCGGCGGCTGCGTGACCAGTTGCTGGTTGTAGATCAGGCTGATGGTCTCGACGGCCAAGGGGTAGCCATAGAAGTCGGCACCGACCCGCAGCGCCTCCCAGGCAAAGGTCGGTGCCCGCTGCAGGGCGTCGGCAGTGGGGACGAGGGGCTGCAGCAGACCGGCGTTGATCCAGGAGCCGAAGCGGTCATGGGCGAAGATCACGATGTCCGGCCCCTGGGCCGTCGCACCGAGGCGATCAAAGCGGCTGGCCAGGTCGTCCGGGGCCAGCACCTTGACCGGCATGCCGGTGTCGCGGGTGAAGCGTTCGCCGACCCGGCGCAGGCCGTCATGGCCCTTGTCCGGGTTGATCCAGAGGGTCAGCGTGCCTTTCTCGAAGCCGTGGACGCTGGGGGGCAGGGTGGGCAGAAGCAGCAGGAGTGCGAGGATTATTGTTGTTTTCATCCTGAGGGTCTCGTGTGGGGGATGGGGTGCCTCGTGTGGCAGGTGAAAGGTTTTTAACGTCGCGTAGCGACGGTCCGCAGGGTGGCCGCCAGGGATGGCAGGCGAAAAAAAGGCGGCCAGCGGCCGCCCGAAAACATCCCTGGAGGGATTGACTTCACTTGATCTGGATACGCTCGAGCAGGTAGGCCTTGGCGCTGTCGTCGCCGACCCGCGCGGCTTCGTCGGCCAGGCGCAGGGCGCGTTCCAGATCCTGGCCGGCCAGGGCGGCGTCGATGCCCTGGCGGTAGTAGGCCTGGGTCTCCGGCAGCACGGCCGGTACTGGGGTGCTGGGCAGGCGGTTGCCCATTTCCATGCCGATGCTGCGCGGTGGCACATAGCTGTTGGCCTGCTGGCTGGCGCTGCCGTCCTCGATCAGCACCATCTTGATCACCCCCACTGGGGCGTGCCGGGCGACCGGATCGGGAATATTCGGCGGCTCGTTGCCGTGGGCCTTGGCATGGGCCTTGGCCGGGTGTTGCAGGACGGTCTGGCCGGCCAGCTGGCGCTCGCTGGTGAACAGGATCAGGTACTGCTCGTTGCCGGGGTTGTCGTGATAGAGGCGGTCGATACGCAGGCGCGCATCCAGGCTGTCGCCCTTGAGACCGGCGGCCGGTTCGTAGACGAAATCCTCGCTGCCGAGCAGGCGGGTCAGGCGGAACTGGCTGTCGAGCAGCATGGCGCTGGGGGCCAGCACGGTGTTGCCGGCCTGGCTGTACAGGCGGATTTCGAACGAGCGGCTGTCGCTCGGCAGGGCGAAGGCGCGCAGAAAGCTTTTGCCGCTCTGGAATTCGAAGGCCGGGGCGCTGGGGTCGATCACCACGTCGCCGGAAAAATTGGCCGGGATCGGCATATAGGGCAGTTGTTGCAGGCTGCTGCAGCAGGGTTTGGCAGCGGCCAGCGCACGCTGGCCGTCCTGCTCTGAGGTCTGCAGCGGTGCGGGTGTCTGGGTCAGTACGTCGATGCGGCGCAGCGGTTCGCCGGCGCAGCCGGTCAGCAGCAGGCCGAGCAGGGCAAGGCCGGTGAGTCGATGATGCGGCATGTGTTATTCCTCTTATTGTTCACGCCTGTAAAAGGGCCCCGGCCTGTTGCAGGTCCGGGGCAAATAACCACAGGAGCAGCGTTACAACTTCGCTAGGGGCCCGGATGCAACGGGCCCCGATTGGCTTACCACCAGGCTTCGGCCTGTACACCAAAGGTCAGGCCGTTGTCGTCGCCCGGCTCGATGGATTCGCTGGCGGCGTTATAGCGGCCGCCGTCCCACATGGCGTAGGTGGCGAAGGCGCGGATTTGCGGACGGGCCCAGAAGCTGCGGCCGGCGGACCATTGCTGGGCCAGGGTGATCTTCTTCAGATCGCGGGATTTTTCGCCATCGGCCTGCGGGTCGACGTAGTCGTAGCCGAACTCCAGGGCGGTGCTCATGGTGTCGTTCCACTTGTACACCGGGCGCACGCCGAAGGAGGTCCAGGCCTGCCCGGAGTCGTTGTCGAAGTCTTTGTCTTCGTGGATCTGCACGTACATCATTTCGATGTTGTCGCTCAGGCTGACCACGCCCTGGTTGACCAGGCGGACCATGCTGCCGTTGCTGTTACCGGTGGTGTTGCGCCCGGTGCTGCCGATAATGCCGTCGGTGCCGTACTGCAGGGCGAGCTTGTTGTAGCCGCCGAACCAGTTGCCCTGGACATGCTCGACGGTGACCAGGTGACCTTTCTGGTCGCTATAGCCAGGGTCTTTTTCCTGGATATCGGAGAGGTTGGCCTTGCCGTAGTTGTAACCGAACTCCAGTTTGCCGTCGGTATTGAGATCGATGTCGTTGAGGCGAAAGTCCAGGGTGTCGTTGGCCACGTTGGTGCCGGTGCCCGCGCCGTTATAGGTCCAGTCGCCGTCGGTGTTGCGCATCCAGGCCACGTGCGCCTTGGCGAAGCCCAGGTCGATGTTCTCGATGCCGGCACCCGGCCCGGAAACGTCCCAGTAGTAGTAATCGTTGATATGCACGTCATGGCGCTGGTAGTAGCGCTTGCCGGCCCAGAGGGTGGCACCGGGCAGGGTGTCGGGCAGGAAGTTCTTGGCCTGCACGTTGAACTGGCGAATCGAGCTGGTGCCGTTGGCGTAGGGGTTGCTGTCGCTGTCGGTGGCTTCCCAGTCGTTGGCCTGGTCGGACTTGTAGGCAATCATGCTGTCGACGTAGAAGCTCTGCTCGCCTTCCTTCCACACTTCCTTGCCCAGGCCGATCTCGGCGTAGGTCTCACATTCGTTGCCCAGTCGGTACTTGGCCGATGCGCCGGCCGCCTGGAAGCAGGCCTGGTCGCCGCCGCCGGCAGTCGCGCCGATGCCGGAACGCAGGTAGCCATGAAAGTCCACGGCCATGGCCGGGCTAGCCAGCAGCATGGCGGCCAGCAGGGCGCTGGGACGAAACAGCTGTGCAGGTTGGATCTTGTTCATCGTGGGACCTTTTTTTGTTTTTGGATTCAGGGCTGCCGGAGCCTTGCGCACTGCCCGTCCGGGCATTTGCCGGCGGGGTGGGCGTCCTCGTTGGTATGCCGACACTCGCCCCGCAGGCTCGACCGCACCGGGGGGGTACCGAGGGCGGCGGCTGGACTAAGCGTCATGGATCGCCCCCAGCGCCACATCCTCCCCGGCCATTTTTTTCAAGGCTGAGGGTCCGGGGCGTAGCGCCGTGCAGGCGGGTAGGGGGTGGGGGGAGGCGGCGACTACGCCTGCCAGCTACGCCGCAAGAAAGTCCCCGGGGGAGGTGTGGCAGCGGCGCGCGCAGCGCCAAGCTGGCGCGGCTGAGTGGACCCAGGCGTCCGCCCGCGCAACACATCCCCTGTAGTCGGATGCTCTCTACAACAACAAAATGGAGCTCTACGATGAAACGATACCTGCGACTTGCCGGGCTGGTCCTGGCATTGACGCCCCTGGCGTACCCCTACGGCAGCCTGCTCGAGGCGGCTGAAGCCTCGGGCAAATCGCCCAATGGCGTGCGCTACCACGGCGGCGACGAAATCATCCTGCAAGGCTTTCACTGGAACGTCGTGCGCACCGCCCCCAACAACTGGTACAGCACCCTTGCCAGCATGGCTCCAAGCATCGCCGCGGACGGCTTCAGCGCCATCTGGATGCCGGTACCCTGGCGTGACTTCTCCAGCTGGAGCGACTCCAGCAACGGCACCTCGGGCGGCGGCGAGGGCTACTTCTGGCACGACTTCAACAAGAACGGCCGCTACGGCAGCGACAGCCAGCTCAAGCAGGCCGCCAGCGCGCTGAACGGTGCCGGGGTCAAGCCGATCTTCGATGTGGTACCCAACCACATGAACCGCGGCTATCCGGACAAGGAAATCAACCTGCCGGCAGGCCAGGGGCTGTGGCGCAACGATTGTGCTGATCCCGGCAACTATGCCAACGACTGCGACGACGGCGACCGCTTTGTTGGCGGCGATGCCGACCTCAACACCGGCCACCCGCAGAACCTGGCGATGTTCCAGCAGGAGTTCGCCAACCTGCGCAACAACTACGGCGGCGCGGGCTTGCGCTTCGACTTCGTCCGAGGCTACGCCGGCGAGCGGGTCGACAGCTGGATGGACCAGGCCCACGACGACGGCTTCTGCGTCGGCGAGCTGTGGAAGGCCCCGGGCGAATACCCGAGCTGGGACTGGCGCAACGGCGCGAGCTGGCAGCAGATCCTCAAGGACTGGTCGGACCGGGCCCAGTGCACCATCTTCGACTTCGCCCTCAAGGAGCGCATGCAGAACGGCGGCGTCAGCGACTGGCGCAATGGCCTGAACGGCAACCCCGACCCGCGCTGGCGCGAGGTGGCGGTGACCTTTGTCGACAACCATGACACCGGCTATTCGCCTGGGCAGAACGGCGGGCAGCACCACTGGCCGTTGCCCGATCACCTGCTAAAGCGGGCCTATGCCTATATCCTCTCCAGCCCCGGCACACCGGTGGTCTACTGGTCGCACATGTACGACTGGGGCTACGGCGACTTTATCCGCCAGCTGATCCAGATCCGCCGTACGGCGGGGATCAAGGCCGACTCGGCGATCGAGTTCCACACGGGTTTCAGCGGCCTGGTGGCGACCGTCAGCGGCAGTGATCAGCAGTTGCTGATCGCCCTGGATTCGAACCTGGGTTCCCCCGGCCAGGTGGCCAGCGGCAACTTCACCCAGGCGCTGACCAGTGACAACGGGCAGGTGCGCATCTGGCGCACGGACAGCGCTGGCGATGGCGGTGGCGATCTGGTCAGCGTGAATTTTCGCTGCGACAACGGCATCACCCAATGGGGCGACAGCGTCTACGCGGTGGGCAATGTCAGCCAGCTGGGCAACTGGAGCGCGGCAGCGGCCGTGCGCCTGACCGATACCAGCGCCTACCCGACCTGGAAGGGCAGCATCAGCCTGCCGGCCCAGCAACAGGTGGAGTGGAAGTGCATCATCCGCAACGAGAGCAACTCGACCCAGGTCAAGACCTGGCAAGCCGGTGCCAACAACAGCCTGACCGTCAGCGCTGGAGCCAGCACCTCGGGCAGCTTCTGACCAGCGGCGTGCGGCATACCTTGTTGGCGTGCCGCGCGCATTCGCTCTATTGCCGACCTGGGTTGCGCAGTTGTCGCTGGACGGCGTGGCGGGTGACAAGAGCGCGTTGGGCAAATAACCGCTGCGGCCGCGGTGCGCACGGCGCACCCTACGAAGGCGGCATCGTGCCGGGGGCCGGTTGGCCCGAAGGCGGTGCGGGGCCGCCTAGGCTGCGCGCACCAGCGACTATCCTGAACGGGCGACACGCTTCCAGGAGACAGGGAATGTCCGACTATCGCCGCGCCCGGGACCCGGGTGCCTGCTATTTCTTTACGCTGACGACCGAGCAGCGCCAGCCTGTGCTGACCCAGCCGAGAGTGCGTGAAGCCCTGCGTCTGGCCATCGTTCAGGTGCGTCAGCGTTATCCCTTCACTATTGCGGGCTGGGTGTTATTGCCCGATCACCTGCATTGCCTGTGGCAGTTGCCCGCCGGCGATGCCGACTTCGGCCTGCGCTGGTCGCTGATCAAGCGCCTTACCAGTCAGGCGCTACCCCGTGCGCCGGGGGCGATCAGCCTGAGCCGCTGCCTGCGCCGCGAGTCCGGGCTATGGCAGCGGCGCTTCTGGGAACACCGCATCCGCGACGAGGAGGATTACCGCCGGCACCTGGACTATCTGCACTGGAACCCGGTGCGCCATGGCCTGGTCGAGCGGGTGGCCGACTGGCCCTGGTCCAGCTATCACCGCCTGGTGCGCGAAGGCATATATCCGGCGGATTGGGGCGGAGCGGGGGAAGCAGAGGGCACGTTCGGCGAGTGACCGCGCAAGTTGCGGGCGCGACGCTTTTGTAGGGTGCGCCGCGCGCACCGGGGTTAAACGCCGATCTGTCAGGTCAACGACCGGTCAGGCGCTTGTCGTTGGATGGAGAGGCATGTGGCGAATAACCGCGCAAGTCGCGGTGCGCATGGCGCACCCTACGAGTGGGCATCGTGCGGGGTAGCGGTCCCGTAGGGTGCGCTGCGCGCACCGGGGTTAAACGCCGATCTGTCAGGCCAACGACCGGTCAGGCGGTTGTCGTTGGGTGAAGAGGTATGTGGCGAATACCTGCGCAAGTCGCGGTGCGCACGGCGCACCCTACGGTGTGCGGTGTCTTGCGGTGCAGCGCAGGGGGGATGGCTTCTGTAGGGTGCGCCGCGCGCACCGGGGTTAAACGCCGATCTGTCAGGTCAACGACCGGTCAGGCGGTTGTCGTTGGATGGCGAGGCATGTGGCGAATACCTGCGCAAGTCGCGGTGCGCACGGCGCACCCTACGATTGCGGCATCGTGCGGGTGGTAGCGGTCCCGTAGGGAGTGCGGGGCCGCCTTAACCGCCGACCTGCCAAGCCAGGGCCTGTTCCCGTGCCTGTTCGAGTTGTTGTCGCCAGGCAGCCACGGGTCTGTTTTGCAGCAGGTCCAGGCGTTGCAAATCCGGAGCCTGTGCCTCCAGACACTCCGTCAGCCAATCCAGGCGTTGCAGGGTCAGGGGTGTGCAGGTCTGGCCCTGCAGGTCGTCGTCCAGGTCGCTCCAGTGCGAGCGCCAGGCTTCGCGCAGGTAGAGGCGGGCGAGGTCGTGGCGCAGGGCCTGTTGCCAATCGCCGATGATGCCATCGAGCCAGGCCAATACGTCGCTGCTCGCCCCGCGCCGGGCCAGGGTCTGGCGCAGGTGCTGGTAGCACTCCAGGGCGATGCGTTTTTCCAGCGCCAGGGCGCTAAGGGCGGCGGCGCTTCCCTGGCGCTGTTCCAGCTCGAGCAGGTAGGCGTAGTAGCTGCGGGTTTCGAAGCGTTCGGCGGCGTGGCACTGCGGGGTCAGCAGGCCGTTGCTGTTGCAGGCGCGCAAGGGATCGAAGCGGTACATATAGCCGAAGTCGAACAGGCGAATCTGGCCGTCGTCGAGCAGGTTGCCCGGGCACAGATCCCAGTCGAAGAAGCCCAGTTGCAGCAGCGCCGAGAGGCTGGCGAACAGCTGCAGCAGGCGGCGTTCGTCCCACTCCTGTACGGCCTCGCCGGCGATCCA
>C687J35021_10001066_pt1 | contig 20778 bp, 16 predicted proteins | sample RifCSPhighO2_12_FD_35021 | JGI IMG/M metagenome (IMG submission 35021)
TGGTCAGGTCGTGGATGGTGGTGATCGAACCGTGGCGGATGCCGAGGTTCTCGTGGATCACCTTGACCACCGGGGCCAGGCAGTTGGTGGTGCAGGAAGCGGCGGTAACGATGCGGTGCTGCACCGGGTCGAACAGCTGCTGGTTGACGCCCATGACGATATTCAGCGCGCCCGGCTCTTTTACCGGCGCGCAGACCACCAGGCGTTTTACGCCTTGGTCGAGATAGGCCTGCAGCACCGCGACGCTTTTCATCTTGCCGCTGGCTTCGATCACCAGATCACAGCCGCTCCAGTCGGTATCGTCGATGGTCTTGTTGGCCGTGACCTGGATGCGCTTGCCGTCGATCAGGATGCACTCGCCCTCACTGCTGGCCTCGCGCTGCCAGCGGCCATGCACCGAGTCGAAATTCAGCAGATGAGCGTGGGTCGCGGCGTCACCTGCCGGGTCGTTGATCTGCACAAACTCAAACTCCGGCCAGCCCCAGGCAGCACGCAGCGCCAGACGACCGATACGACCAAAACCGTTGATACCTACCTTGATAGCCATGCACAGACTCTCTCGTTGAAGGGATTAGATATTGCGCGGTGCAAACATAATGATCGCCATACCGAGCACGGCCACAGCCGCCCCCAGCAGATCCCAATGGGTCGGACGAATGCCGTCCACCAGCCACAGCCAGATGATTGCCGTCGCCACATAGACCCCGCCGTAGGCGGCATACACCCGCCCGGTAGCGGTTGGATGCAGGGTCAGCAGCCAGGCAAAAAGCGCCAGCGATACAGCAGCCGGCACTAGCAACCAGATGCTCTTGCCCTGCTTGAGCCACAGATACGGCAGGTAGCAGCCGATGATCTCGGCCAGCGCCGTCAGGGCGAATAACCCCAAGGTATTGATCATCGTTGCCTTATCCCTCGAATGGCTTAGCCGCACACCGCGGCGCGATCGGGGCGGTCACGCATACCGTGCAAACGCAAGCGATCCTCGGCCAGTTGCGGATCACCGGCCTCAAGCACCTGGGCCAGAGTCTGGCCAACCCAGGCCGGCAGTTGCGGGTGCAAACGGTAATAGACCCACTGCCCGGCGCGGCGATCCTGCAGCAGGCCGCTGCTGCGCAACTGGGCCAGGTGGCGGGAGATCTTCGGCTGGCTTTCCTCCAGGGCAGCGGTCAGCTCGCAGACGCACAGCTCGCCCTCCTGGGCGATCAACTGGGTCATGCGCGCGCGGGTGTCGTCGGCCAGGGCCTTGAACAGGGTGACAGGGGCGAGCATCTGCAGTGGGGCCCTGGTCTTGTTCTTGACCAGCACGAACATCTTGATGCGCTCATGGATCTGCTGCAGGCAGTGCTTGTAGGCATTCGGCTGGCGGCTGCTGGCCGGGTCCTCGAAGTCCCAGGCGATATATTCGCCGGCCCCGGGCAGGGTGCCGCACTCGAAGGCGGACTTGTCGCACAGGGTGATCACGTAGTCGAACTGCTGACCGTCGAAATGCTCCAGGCCTTTGCTCTGCAGCCCCTCGGTACTTACCCCCAGCTGTTCCAGGGCCAGACGCGCGCGCGGGTCCACCTCGCCGGGCTGAGTGCCGGCGCTGAAGGCCTCGTAGCCTTCGGGGTCGGTATGGCGCAGCAGGGCTTCGGCCATCTGCGAGCGGGCGGCGTTGGCCACGCAGAGAAACAGCACGCGGGTCTTTTGGCTCATGGCGGTGGGCGTCACATAAATACGGTTTTGCGAATATATTGATATCCATATATCTTGTAAACCGTATATTCAGCCAAGCCCAAGCCGACCCAGATCAATACCGCGCCCGGCGGGCCTGACTAGACTCGTGACGTTGCCTCAAGGAAGCCAGCATGACCAACACCCTCGAATCCTCGGCCTCTCAGGCCGGCTCGCCACTGGGCTTTTTCGAACGTTACCTGACGCTCTGGGTATTGCTCTGCATCATCGGCGGCACCCTGCTCGGCCTGTTCGCCCCAGAGGCGGCGCAGGCCGTGGGCGCACTGGAAATCGCCCAGGTGAATATTCCGGTGGGCCTGCTGATCTGGGTGATGATCATCCCCATGCTGATAAAGATCGACTTCAGCGCCATTGGCGAGGTCTACCAGCAGCGCGCCGGCCTGGGCGTGACCCTGACCGTCAACTGGCTGATCAAGCCCTTTACCATGGCTTTTATGGCCTGGCTGTTTCTGCGTCATGCATTCGCCGGCTGGCTGCCGGCCGAGCAGATCGACAGCTATGTGGCCGGGCTGATCCTGCTCGGTGCCGCGCCCTGCACCGCCATGGTGTTCGTCTGGAGCAACCTGTGCAGGGGCAACGCCAACTTCACCCTGACCCAGGTGGCGATCAACGACCTGGTGATGGTGTTCGCCTTCGCCCCCATAGTCGCTTTGCTGCTGGGCGTGTCATCGATTCCGGTACCCTGGGACACCCTGCTGCTGTCGGTGGTGATGTATATCGTTATCCCCCTGGCCATCGCCCAATTTATCCGCGCGCGCCTGCTGCGCCATGGCGANGCGGCNTTGCAAGCGGTGCTGGCGCGNATCGGGCCGTTCTCCATCCTCGCCCTGCTCGCCACCCTGGTGCTGCTGTTCTCCTTCCAGGGCCAGACCATCGTTGCGCAGCCGCTGATCATCGCCATGCTGGCCGTGCCGATTCTGCTGCAGACGCTGTTTATCGCTGCGCTGGGTTACTGGATGTGCCGCCAACTCAAGGTGCGCCACGATATCGCCGGCCCGGCGGCGATGATCGGTGCGTCGAACTTCTTCGAGCTGGCCGTGGCGGTGGCCATCGCGCTTTACGGCTTCAACTCCGGCGCAGCATTGGCCACGGTGGTCGGCGTGCTGATCGAGGTGCCGGTGATGCTCTGGCTGGTGCGCATGGTCAATAACAGCAAGGGCTGGTACGAGCGCACTCAGGTGCAAGACTAAGGAAAACCCATGGAACTGTTCAAATGGCTGAACGACCAACTGCTGCGCATGGACTGGCTGGCCTGGCTGGTGCGTGTGCTGCTGGAGGACGGCTTCGGCCTGGACATGACCAGCCGCATTGGTGCCAGCCTGCACTTCTTTATCTATGACGTGATCAAGATTTTTATCCTGCTGGCGGTGCTGATCTTCAGCATTTCCTGGGTGCAGAGTTATTTTCCGCCCGAACGTACGCGGCGGATTCTCGGCGGCATGAGTGGCTTCAAGGCCAAACTCACCGGAGCATTGTTGGGCACCATCACGCCGTTTTGTTCCTGCTCGTCGATTCCGCTATTTATCGGGTTTACCAGCTCGGGGCTGCCGCTGGGGGTGACTTTCGCCTTTCTGATTTCCTCACCGCTGGTGGACCTGGCCTCGGTGATTCTGCTGGCGAGCATCTTCAACTGGTCGATTGCCATCGCCTATGTATTGATTGGCCTGGTGCTGGCGGTGCTGGGCGGCACGCTGATCGGCCGGGCGAAGATGGAGCGTTACGTCGAAGCCTTTGTCATGCACAACCCGGTGCTCGACATCCCCCAGGCAGAACTGATGCGGCGTGACCGGGCGGAATTCGCCTGGGCCCAGGTCAGCGATATTTTCCGCCGGGTCTGGCTCTATGTGCTGATTGGTGTCGGCATAGGCGCGGCCATCCATAACTGGATTCCAGCGGACTGGATCGAAGCGCTGCTGGGGCAGGACAACTGGTGGTCGGTGCCATTGGCGACACTGGTNGGCGTGCCGATGTATGCCGATATCTTTGGCACCCTGCCGATTGCCGAAGCGCTGGTGGCCAAAGGCATCGGCCTGGGCACGGCGCTGGCCTTTATGATGGCCGTTACCGCGCTGTCGNTGCCCTCGCTGATCATGCTCAAGAAAGTGGTCAAGGCACCGCTGCTGGCCTTGTTCTTCGGCATTGTGGCCGTTGGCATCGTGCTGATCGGCTATCTGTTTAATGCGTTTACCTATCTGTTTATCTGACTTTTGGAGCACGGCATGATCATCAAAATCCTCGGTTCCGGCTGCAAGAAATGCATCACTCTGAGCGANAACACCCAAGCGGCACTGGCCAATCTGGGGCGCGAGGCACAAGTCATCAAGGTCACCGACTTTGCCGAAATCGCCGCCCACGGTGTGATGTCGACACCTGCCCTGGCAATTGACGACAAGGTGGTCTCGGTCGGCAAGGTGCTGACCGTCGGCGAAGTGGAAAAACTGCTCAACGCCTGANCCACGCCTTGCACAATCTTGCGCATTTCTCCAACCGGGGGCTGGCAGCCGATGCGGGCCGGCGTAGCATTGGGCGACCGGAGGTTTTATGGCGCAACTTGAGCATCTACAGGTTTTCCAGAGCATGCACAGCTCACCCAACACCCGCCTGCACCGCAGCGCCGAGTTGGGCGATGGGCTGGCCGCGGCCGTGTGGAGCAACCGTCATGACGCTCGCGACTACCAGGCCCCCAGCCATCACACCCTGTCCTGCTACCTGGCCGGCGGCACCGGCACCTTTCGCCGCGAAAGCCCGCACAGCAAGGGCGCGCCGGACAAGCTGTGCATCCTCCCCGCGGGCCATCAGTCGGCCTGGGTGATCAACGGTGAAATCCATCTGGCTCATCTGTATATCAGCCAGGAGCAGTTCGCCCTGGCGGCGGTCAATCTGCTGGATCGCGAACCCCGGGAGCTGGAGCTGCGCGAAGGCACCTTTCTCGACGATGCACAGCAGGCCCGGCGCTTTCGCCAGCTCAGCAGCCTGGACTGGAGCGAGCCGGGCGAGCGCCTGCTCAGCAGCAGCCTGGCCCACGACCTGATCAGCCATGCCCTGCTGAACCAGGTCGGTCGCCGCGAGGGCCTGCGCCTGAACGGCGGCCTGGCCCCCGGCCTGCGCCGCCGGCTGCGCGACTTTGTTCAGGCCAATCTCGCCGAGCCGCTCAGCCTGGGACAGCTGGCAGGGCTCTGCGCGCTGTCCGAATACCACTTCGCGCGGATGTTCCAGCTCAGCTTCGGCCTGCCGCCACACCGCTATGTGCTGGCCCAGCGCCTGTTGCGCGCCCAGCAGTTGTTGCGCAGCAGTCCGCTACCCCTGGGCGAGGTGGCCCTGGCCTGCGGTTTTGCCAGTGCCAGCCATTTCAGCAACCGCTTCCGCCAGGCCCTGGGGGCGACCCCGGGACAGTACCGCCAGTCATTCGCCGGGCGCTAAGCCCCAGGTGTCGTTCCCGCGGCCAAGGCCTGCACCAACTTGGCGACACACGGGGCCGCACAACAGCCTGCTAATCCGCCCGGCCTGTGCCAGAATCGTCGGCTGTCCTTCAGATATGCCTTCGCCATGCCACGCATCGCCTTTGCCACCCTGGGGTGGTGCTAATGCCCCTCGACCTGCTGCGCATTCGCCAGGAAGACTGGCGCGCGGAATTCGGCTCGGGTGACCTGCAGCGTGGCCAGGGCTATGCCGCGCAGGGCCGCAGCACCCTGCTCAGCCTCAAGGGCGACCTGCTGCTGGCCAACTGCCGCGGCTCGGGCGCGCAGACCTACCACCAACGCATCACCCTCAAGCCCTACGGCCAGGGCTGGAGCGTCAGCGGCCGCTGCAGCTGCCCGGTGGGCTTCAACTGCAAGCACGTGGCCAGCGCCCTGCTGACCCTGCAGAACCAGCAGGATCAGGGCGTCGACCTGTCGCCCCTGATCGTGCCCAGCCCGGAATCGGTCGAACAGTTGCTGCAGGACGTGCAGCCCAAGCCGGTGCTCAGCCTGGGCAGCCTGGTGCGGGTGCATTTCGATGCGCGCAAAGGCCGGATGCAGGAGCAGACCCAGCACCGCGCCGCCCTGGCCTTCGACTACCAGGGCCATCTGGCCACGGGCAAGCCGGTCAAGGATCTGCTGATTAAACAGAGTCCGCAGCAGAGCCTGCGCATCGTCCGCGACGCCGGCCAGGAGGCCGCGCAGCGCAAGCGCCTTGAGCAGACCGGCCTGCAGGTTGCGCTGCGCCAGAGCGAAGCCCTGCCGGAGAGCGCCGGCGAGGCCTATGAACAACCCAACGAGGCGGCCTGGCTGCTGTTTGTGCGCGAACAGCTGCCGCGCCTGCGCGAGGAAGGCTGGGAAATCCGTATGCAGCCGGAGTTCCAGTTCAACCTGGCGCAGGTGGACGACTGGTACGCCACGGTCGAGGAAGANCCGGAACAGAACTGGTTCGACCTGGAGCTGGGTATCGAGGTCGAAGGCCAGCGCCTGAGCCTGCTNCCGATCCTGNTGCAGGCNATCCGCCGCACGCCCTGGCTGCTCAATGGCGAGGCGCTGAACAAGCGCGATGACAGNGAGGTGCTGCTGGTCAGCCTGCCGCACAACCACAAGCGCGTCGCCCTGCCCTTCGCCCGCCTCAAGCCGCTGCTGGCGACCCTTGGCGAGCTGTTCTTCCGCGAGCCGGGCGAATCCAGCCAGCGCCTACGCCTGTCGCGCCTGGATGCCGCGCGCCTGGCCCCGCTGCAGCAGGGCCCGGCCCTGAACTGGCACGGCGGCGCTCAGCTGCGCGACTTCGCCCAGCGCCTGCACAGCCTCAATGCCACGCAGATTCAGGCCCCGCCAGGCCTGCAGGCCGAGCTGCGTGCCTATCAGCTGCAGGGCCTGGCCTGGATGCAGGCCCTGGCCGAGCTGGAAGTCGGCGGCCTGCTGGCCGACGATATGGGTCTGGGCAAGACCCTGCAAACCCTGGCCCATATCCTCTGCGAACAGCAGGCCGGACGCCTGCGCCAGCCGGCGCTGATCGTGATGCCTACCAGCCTGATCCCCAACTGGCAGGACGAGACCGCGCGCTTTACCCCGCAGCTCAGGGTGCTGGCCCTGCACGGGCCCAAGCGCCGGGCGCTGTTCAAGCAGATCGGCGAGCACGACATCATTCTCACCACCTACGCCCTGCTGCCCCGCGACCTCAAGGCGCTNAACGCGCACAGCTACCGCCTGCTGATTCTCGACGAGGCGCAGAACATCAAAAACCCGCGCAGCAAGGCCGCCCTGGCCGCCGGGCAGATACAGGCCGGACAACGCCTGTGCCTGACCGGCACGCCGCTGGAAAACCACCTGGGCGAGCTGTGGTCGCTGTTCAACTTCCTCATGCCCGGCTGGCTGGGCGACAGCAAGAGCTTCGTGCGCGACTACCGCACGCCCATCGAGAAACAGGGCAACGCCCAGCGCCTGGCGCACCTGTCCGGGCGGATCAAACCCTTCGTGCTGCGGCGCAGCAAGGAGCAGGTGGCCCGCGAGCTGCCGCCCAAGACCGAAATCACCCACTGGATCGAGCTGACCGCGGTGCAGCGCGACCGCTACGAAACCCTGCGCCTGGCCATGGACAAGAAGGTCCGCGCGGAAATCGCCCGCCAGGGCCTGGCCCGTAGCCAGATCGTGATTCTCGAAGCCCTGCTGCGCCTGCGCCAGGCCTGCTGCGACCTGCGCCTGCTCGGCGAAGACGGCGACGCGGCGCTGGGCAGCCACGACTCCGGCAAGCTGAGCGAGCTGCTGGAAATGCTCGAGGAACTGTTCGCCGAGGGCCGCCGGGTGCTGCTGTTTTCCCAGTTCACCTCGATGCTGACGCTGATCGAAAACGAATTAAAGGTGCGGCAGATCCCCTACGCCAAGCTCACCGGGAGCACCCAGGACCGCCGCACCCCGGTGCAGCAGTTCCAGGCAGGCGAGTTGCCGATCTTCCTGATCAGCCTCAAGGCCGGCGGCGCGGGCCTCAACCTCACCGCCGCCGACACCGTGATCCACTTCGACCCCTGGTGGAACCCGGCCGCCGAAGCCCAGGCCAGCGACCGCGCCTACCGCATCGGCCAGGACAAGCCGGTGTTCGTCTACAAGCTGATCGCCCGCGGCAGCGTCGAAGAAAAGATCCAGCAACTGCAGCAGAGCAAAGCCGACCTGGCCCGCGGCCTGCTGGAGGGCGGTAGTCAGGCCCAGTGGCAGCTCGGCGAGGAAGACTTGCAGGCGCTGTTTGCGCCGTTAAGTGACTGAAAACCTGTTCACGCCCTACGCCACGCCGATTTCGTAGGGTGCGCCGTGCGCACCACCAAGAGGGACTGCTGCGCACACGGCGCACCCTACTTGGGTCTATGGACTGCTCACCTACTTCGCTACAGCGAGCACCCTGGCCCTCTTTCCTTCGCGGTGCGCACGGCGCACCCTACACAGCCAAGCAATTAGCGCTGGGCAAAGTCGTGCGAGTTCTTTATGCTCGCCACCACTGTACGAATAAACAGTTAACTCCCCGTAACCCATCAGCGTGAAGGCGTAGAGGTGATGAATGGCCGTCGAAGTGGTGTACCGCAGCAGCCGAGATTTGGAGCGTTTGTTTATGGATAAAGCCGAAGCCGACCGCCATGACAAGATGCTCGAGCTGGCCGAGTTGTTGACCGATGTGCTGCAGAAGGCCGTGCCTTCGCTGAACGAGCAGCAGGGTGAGGAACTGGGGATCTTTATGGCGAAGAACCGCGAGATCTTCGCCAAGGCCTTCAAGAACCAGCCCGATGCCTTAAGCGAACTGGGCGAAGCCCAAGCCGAGTAGCCCCCAGCTACCCACCGCTCCGCCCCCGGATTGCAGCGCGTGCCGCGCTTTATCCGGGCTACCGGCTGAACACCCTAGCGCCTGAATAACCGCGATTCCCGTAGGAGCGGCGGTGGTGCCGAACCCATGCCCGCGATGTTTTCAGCCTTGTACGTTCTCATCCACCATCGCGATGTGGTGGATGGACATAGCGCCGTCCACCCTACACAGCTACACCATGCCTATAGGGCTTCTCACCCCTCTCGCTGCTCCAGCGCCTGCACCAACGCCTGAAGAAAACGCGCCGCCTCGCCGCCGGTAACCGCACGGTGGTCGAAAGTCAGCGACAGCGGCAGGATCGGGTGTACTTCGACCTTGCCCTTGACCGCCACCGGCTCGTCGCGGATGCCGCCGGCCCCGATGATCGCCACCTGGGGCGGCATCACGATGGGGTTGGCGTAGCGACCGAACAGGGTGCCAAAGTTGGACAGGGTCAGGGTCGCGCCCATCATTTCCTGGGGCGGGATGGAACGCGCCTTGACGTCGGCGCGCAGGCGCGCGGCACCGGCTTTCAGGTCCTCGGCGCTGCGCGCGCCGACATTGCGCAATACCGGTACGAACAGGCCATCGGGGCTGTCCACGGCGATGCCCAGGTCGAGCTGTTCGTGCTGTTTGAGCGACAGGTTCTTGCCATCGAACCAGCTGTTGAGCAGCGGCTCCACCCGGCAGGCCGCGGCAATCGCCTGGGCCAGACGCACCAGCGGGTCACGGGCCTCGGCCCAGAGGTGCAGATCGGCATCGCCGACTATCACCACCGGCACCACTTCGGCGTGGGCGCGGGCCATATTGATCGCCATGCTGCGCCGCACTCCGCGCAGCTTCTCACCGCCAAACCGGTCCCGCGCCGTCTGGGTCGCCGCCTCAACATCGGCGCGGGTGATCAGGCCATCCGTGCCGCTGCCCGCCAGGCGACCCAGGTCCACCCCCAGTTGCCGCGCCAGCTGGCGCACCGCCGGGGTGGCCCGCGGGGCCAGGTGTTCGCGGGTGGACGGCGCAGCCCCGACGAAGAAGCTGTCGGCCTGGGCGCTGCCCCCCCCCTCCAGGCGGCCGACCACAGTGCCGGCATCGGCCTCGCCTTCGTAGGCCAGCAGCGGCTCACCGACATGCAGGATATCGCCTTCGGCCCCGAAGGTTTTCACCACCACCCCGTCGTAGGGCGCAGGAATATCGACGATGGCCTTGGCGGTTTCCACCGAGACCAGCAGTTGGTCGGCCTTGACCTCGTCGCCGGCCTTGACGTGCCACTCGACGATCTCGGCTTCCTGCAGGCCTTCGCCCAGGTCGGGCAATTTGAAATATTTCATGGCGCTCTCCCCACACTCTCTATCGCGGTGCGCACGGCGCACCCTACCGGCACTCACCAGGCCGCCTAGGCGTAATCCAGTACCGCTTCGCAGGCCGCGACTATGTCGGAGGCATCGGGGATATACAGCCCCTCGAGGCGGTACAGCGGTGGCGGAATATCCGGCGCGGTCACCCGCTGGATCGGTGCCTGCAGATCGAGCAAGGCCCGCTCGTAGAGGCTGGCGGCGATCTCCGCGCCAACCCCGCAGCTTTTCGGTGCCTCGTGCACGATCACGCAGCGCCCGGTCTTGCGCACCGAAGCCTCAAGGGTGTCCAGATCCAGCGGCTTGATGCAGGCCACGTCGATCAGCTCCACCGACACGCCGCGCTCGGCCAGCAGTTCGGCGGCCTGCTGGCATTCGTGGATGCTCGCGCCCCAGCTGATCAGGCTCAGGTCGCTGCCCTCGCGCAGGGTGAAGCAGCTGTCCAGNGGCAGGCGCTTGCCGTCGTCGTGCAGTTCCTGAGGGTTCATCCGATAGAGCCGGGTCGGTTCGAGAAAGATCACCGGATCGGGGTCGTCGATGGCTGCCAGCAGCAAGCCATAGGCCCGCGCCGGCGACGAGGGAATGACCACGCGCAGGCCGGGGATATGGGCGAACATCGCCTCGGTACTTTCGCTGTGATGCTCGGGGGCGCGGATGCCGGCACCCATCGGCGTGCGCAACACCATGGGGCAGCTCAAGCGGCCGCGGGTGCGGTTGCGCAGGCGGCTGGCATGGGACACCAGCTGATCCAGCGCCGGGTAGATAAAGCCCATGAACTGGATTTCCATCACCGGCTTCAGGCCCTGGGCGGCCATGCCCACCGCCAGGCCGGCGATCATGGTTTCCGCCAGGGGGGTGTCGATCACCCGCTTGATGCCGAAGGCGTCGCGCAGCCCGGCGGTGGCGCGGAAAACCCCGCCGTTGACGCCGATATCCTCGCCCAGCGCAACCACGTTCTCGTCCTCGTACATGGCCCGGTGCAGGGCCAGATTGACCGCCTCGAGCAGGCTGACTTTGTCACTGGGCATGGCCGTCCCCTCCCCGTTCAGCGGCCGCCCTGCGCCGCGTCGCCCGCTCCAGAAACATCTCGCGCTGCTCGGCCAGGGCGGCCGGCCACCGCTCGTAGACATACTCCAGCGCCGCCGCGGCAGGTGGATCGCCGACCGCCTCGAAGGCCTCCACCGCCTGCTGCACAAGAGCCTGGCACTCGCCGATCAATGCCTGCTCGCGGCCCTCGTCCCACAACCCCTGGGCCACCATAAAAAGCTGCAGACGCTTGATCGGCTCTTCCTGCCAGGCCTGCTTGACCTCCTCGCTGCTGCGGTAGCGGGTGGCATCGTCGGCGGTGGTGTGATCGCCTAGGCGATAGCTCAGGCATTCCAGCAGCACCGGCCCCTTGCCATGGCGGGCGCGCTCCAGGGCCGCCTGCATGCGCGCGTAAACCGCCAGTACATCGTTGCCGTCCACCTGCTCGCCGGGGAAGCCGGCACCCAGGGCCTTCTGCGCCAGAGTCGGTGCACCGCACTGAATGCGCCGCGGCACCGAGATGGCCCACTGGTTGTTGTTGACCACGAACACCACCGGCAGCTGCCAGGCCCCAGCAACATTCAGCGCCTCGAGAAAGTCGCCCTTGCTGGTCGCGCCGTCGCCACAGGTGGTCACCGCCACGCGGTGCTGGCCGCGGATCTTGAACGCGCTGGCCACCCCGCAGGCATGAAGGGCCTGAGTGGCGATCGGCACGCAGAGCGGGAAGTCCTGGGCCACGGCCGGGTCGGCATAGGCGCTGCCGCGCTCGTCGCCCCCCCAGTAGAGGAGGATTTCCTCCATCTTTACCCCGCGCATCAGCTGTACTGCGGTGTCGCGGTAATAGGGCACCAGCACGTCCTCGGCCTGCATCAGCGCGCCGATGGCTACGCCTATGGCCTCCTGGCCCAGGGTCGGCGCATAGGTGCCGATGCGGCCGGTACGCTGCAGGGCCACGGCCTTCTGGTCGAACAGGCGGGTCAGCACCATCTGCCGGTACAGGCGCACCAGCAGGGCAGGGTCATCGGCCCAGGCCGGCAGCCCGTCAAGCAGGCGGCCCTGGGGATCGAGAAGGCGGGTATAGAGCAGTTTCAGACTGTCAGGCATTGCTGTACTCCTCGACATCTTATGGATGTCCACTGAACTGCAGGCTGATGGCCCGCAGCCGTATCAGTGCGGCACTGCTCAGGGTCCGTAGAGCAGGCGCTCGGCCATGACATCGGCCACCCGCGAAGGCGGCCGCTTGTCGGCCTGGGCATGGGCGTAGATTTCGGTCAACCGCAGGCTGATCTGGCTCAGGTGGTTGGTAATGGCGAGCAGACTTTCGCCGCGATGGCGCAGGGCGACATAAATCAGTCCGCCGGCGTTGATCACATAATCCGGCGCATAGAGAATCCCTCGCGCCTGCAGGGTATCGGCCACGTCACTGCTGGCCAGCTGATTGTTGGCCGCCCCGGCGACCGCCGAGCAGCGCAGATGGCCAGCCGTTTCGCTATTCAACACGCCGCCCAGACCGCAGGGCGCGAGAATGTCGCAGGGGGTGGTGAGCAGGGCCTCGCTGGCCACCGGATGAGCCCCCAGTTGCTCCACCGCTAGTTGCACCCGGCCCATATCCAGATCGCTGACCAGCAGTTCGGCACCGGCGGCATGCAGCTGCTCGGCCAGGGCATAGCCGACATGCCCCAGCCCCTGGATGGCCACGCGCAGCCCTTCCAGGTTGTCGCCACCGAGGCGCGCCATGGCCGTGGCACGAATCCCGGCGAACACGCCCATGGCGGTATGCGGCGAGGGGTCGCCCTCCGCCGTGGTGCTGGTGACGTGCTGGGTATGCTGAGCGATGCAGTCCATATCGGCGCTGGAGGTGCCGCTGTCCATGGCGGTGATGTAGTGGCCGTTGAGGGTTTCGATAAAGCGCCCGAAGGCCTCGAACAGTGCGCCACGGTTGTCCACATGGTCCGGGCGGATGATCACCGCCTTGCCGCCGCCATGGGCCACACCGGCCAGCGCTGCCTTGTAGCTCATGCCTTTGGCCAGACGCAGGGCATCCTCGATGGCGCTCTGCTCGTCGACGTAGCTCAGGTAGCGGCAGCCCCCCAGCGCAGGCCCCAGGCGGCTGTTGTGAATGGCAATAATGGCCTTGAGCCCGGTTTGCGGGTCCTGGGCGAAGTGCAACGACTCCAGCCGGGTGGTTTCCATCATGGCGAACATGCAGTGGCTCCCGTACTGATTTGCTTCTCAGTATAGGCAGCGGTTGGCCACACACATTCCCAGTGGTCAGCTCGGCATGCGCCAACGCAGCACTGGACGCGAGCCCTGCTCTTGGCTACAAAGCCAGAAGCCGGGGTTGTTGGCATTTCGCCACGACCGGCCCGGGGGACTGCCATGAATCCACGCGCCGCCTGCCTTGCCTGCCTGGACAAGCAACCTGCCGCCACCTTCGAGGCGGCGCTGTGGATAGCCGTTGAACACCAGCCAAGCCTGCAACCGGCCGAGGTAATGCGCGAACTCGACAGCCTGCAGCATCAGGTTCGCCAGGGTTTGTCCGCGGGCCCTGCCCCCGAGCTGGGCCAGGCACTGCTGCGGCGTCTCAGCCAGCTGGACTTTCACTCGGAGGACGAGCAACCCCTGCGTCCCCGGACGGCGCTGCTGGATCAGGTACTGCGTCGCCGCCGCGGCCAGCCTCTGAGCCTGGCGCTGCTGGCCCTGGAGCTGGCCAGACGCCTGGAGATTGCCTTGCAGGGGGTGAACTTCCCCGGGCACTTTCTGCTGCGTGTGCCCGGGGCCGATCACCTGCTCGACCCGTGCAGCGGTCGCCGTCTGTATACCCGCGAATGCCGCGAGCTACTACTCAACCATATGGGCCCCGCCGTCGAACTCAACGCCAGCCACCTGCAGGCCTGCGATGGCCGAACCATGCTGCAGCGCCTGTCGCGCAACCTGCGGCACCTGCATCAGGAAGCCGGCGACTACCTGGCCGCGCTGAAAGATGCCGAGCGGGTGCTGCAACTGGGTACGCCCAACCTGCACGACCACCTGGCCCGCGCCGAGCTCTATCAGTTGCTTGAATGCCCGCAAGGCGAGCGCTTCGACCTGCAGCACGCCATCCTGCTCTGCGACGACCCGGCCCAGCGCCTGCAACTCAGCCAGCGCCTGCGTTTGCTGCAGAGCACAGCGGCATTGCATTGATCTGGCATCAGGGCGATCAGGCAGTAGATTCTCGGTGCGCACAGCGCACCCTACGACGGCATCGTGGCTCTACACCTGCTGGGCTTCGCTACGCTCACACCAACCTACGATTTATCGCCTCGCGACACGTAATGAGGGCAGGACCTACAGAAAGCCCAACGCCTTGGCCTTGGCCACAGCCTGGGTGCGCCGCGCCACGCCGAGCTTGCCGTTGATGCGTCGCGCGTGGGTCTTGACCGTATGCAGGGAGATAAACAGCTGCTCGGCGACCTCCTGGTTGGACAGGCCCTGGGCGATCAGGCCGAGCACCGCCAGCTCACGGCAGCTCAGTTGCATGTCCGCACTGCCGGGCGTGGCGGTCGGCTGTGGAGCATGTTCGGGATCGGTCACGGTAAACCACAGGCACTGGTAATCCAGGCGCAGGCGCAGAGCCTGGCCGGCCTGCCGCGCCTGTTTGGCCGCGGCCTCATCGTCCCACTGCGCACAGGCTTCGGCATAGGCCAGCCAGAGTTCGCAGGCCAGGGCCTGACGCCCCTGGGCCAGCGCCTGTTCGAGCAGGGCCTGCAACGGCATGCGCACATCCGCGCCCTCTTCCAGATCGAGCTGTAGCAGCAACAGCTGAAAGCGCGGGATCATCTCGGGGAAATTCGGCGGCGGCAGCATGACCTTGACCCGCCGGGCGTAGCCCAGCACCCGGGTGGCCGCTTCACGGGCGCGCTGGCGGTGCCCCTGATACAGCCACAGGCGACCGCTGGCCAGCAGCAGGGTGCCGCGGTAGAGGGTTTCGCTGACCCGCTGCCGCTGCATCAGCCGTTCGGCCTGCGCCAAGAGGGTAAAGGCCGCGGCCAGATCGCCCTCGCCGGCGGCCAGATCGGCCAGGCCCAGATAGCCATGAAAAGCCCCCGGGTCGCCGCAGCGCTGGGCATCGTCGAGCCCGGCCTGGAGCAGCCGCGCGGCCTCCTCACGGCGGCCCTGGCGCAGGCTCAAGCGCCCCAGGCGCAGCTGGGCGCGCCCCAGCACCGGGGTCTCGCGTAAAACGGCGAGGTCGCAGGAAGCCAGCACCCGCTGGAGCAGAGCCTCGGCCCGGGCGAACTCACCGCGGGCCTCCAGCAGCAGGGCGTGATCGAGTTCCAGCAGCGCTTCGAACACCAGACTGCCGCACGCCCGCGCCTGCCGTAGCGCCTTGTAGCTGAGCTGCTGGGCCAGTTCCAGATCACCCTCGCCAATGGCCACCTGGGTCAGTATCGAACGGCACAGCAAGGCCTGCGCCCAGGCACTGGGCGGCAGATTCGGCAACGCCTCCAACAGCTGTTCGCGGCTGTCTATCGCGCAGCCGCGGCCGTAGGCGGCAATGCCCTGAATGGCTTGCCACTGGGCAAACAGCTCAAGGGTGCGCGGGCCATCGCCGCGCGGCTGAAAACGCGCCAACTGATCGACGCAGGCCAGCGCCTCGTCCAGCCGGCCGACCAGCAGTAACACCCAGGCATTCAGCAGAATCAGCCGCGGTGTACTCAGCAGCAGGCTGTCCGGCAGCTCGGCGCGCCAGCCGAGAATCAGCGCCAGGTCCTGGCCCTGCAACAGCTGCTCTTCGGTAAAGCGTTCGAGAAAGCTGCCGGCCACCTCCGGCTGCCCGCCGAGCAGCGCATGTTCCACCGCCGCGCGGATGTCGCCCTGGGCGGCGAACCACTGGCTGGCGTGCAGGTGCAGGCTGTGGCACGGCAGCGCCCGGGTAGACCGACGCAACAGCGTGGCCACCGGGGCGAACAGGGCGAACCAGCCCTTGTGCTGTTCCAGCTCGTGAATAAAGGCCCCGCGCTCGGCCAGCTGACGCATCCACTCGCCGCCCTCGCCGACCCCGAACAGGTGCTCGCACAGCTCGTAATTGAAGCGCGGCAGCTGCGCCAGCTGCTGCAAGGTCTGCAGCAGCTCGTGGGGCAGCTCCTGCAGCACTTCGCGGGTCAGGTAGTCGCGCAGCAGTTCGCCATGTTGCTCATCCAGCGGCGCAGCCAGCGTATCCGGCTCGCCCTGAGCCGCCAGCACGCGCAAGCGCAAGGCCGCTGGCCAGCCCTGGGTCGCCCCGTGCAGGGCCTCGGCCCAGGCACTGCGCTGCGGCTGCAACTGCCCCAGCCAGGCCGAGACCTCGGCGGCGCTGAACAGCAGATCGCTGGGCCCCAGTTCGAGCAGCTCGCCCTCCAGCAGCAGACGCGGCAGGTTGCACGCCGGCCGCCGCCGGCTGCCCAGCCACCAGCAGATGCCCGCCGCAGCGGCATTGAGCAGGAGATTCAGGTAGCCATCCAGTTCGTCCGCCGGCGCTACCGGGTAGTCGTTGAGCACCAGCCACAGGCGTCGCGGTTCCTGGGCCANGGCCGCCAGCAGTTCGCTGCTGCTCAGGCTCGGGGCATAGCCCAGGGCCTGGCACAGCAGCTGGCAAAGCTGCGCGGGGTCNAGGCCCGGCACCGCACAGTTGAGCCAGAGCAGTTCATGGTCCGGCGGGCATTGGTGGGCGCAATCGGCCAGCAGCACGCTCTTGCCGAAACCGGCCGGGGCGATCAGCAGGCGCAGCCGGCAGTCGTAGGCCAGCAGCCGCTGCAACAGCGCCTCGCGCGGGATATGCCCGGGTGGTTGGCGCAGCAGCCGGCCCTGCACACTGGGCGGCGCAGCAATAAGCGGAGATGGCGCGTAGGCAGTCATAGGATCGGCGGCTACTGCTCAGGCTGGGAGCATTGAGGCTAGACCCATAACGGCCACCGCAGTAGTTGTATTTGCCTCGCTGATACGCGGCGATAAAAAGTGCCAGGCGCATTTGTTAACNTCACCCATGACGGCCNCAGGTTGGTGCCAGNATGAGCGCCCATAAAAAAGGCGGCCCGAGGGCCGCCCAATCACGGAGTAACAATCACGAGTTCGCGCNTGGTGTTTTAACGCACCCCCGCACTGCGCAGGGCGGCCGGGGTGTAGTCGGCAGCGCTGGCCTGGAAGCCGAAGCTGTAGGCGGACTTCTCCTCGTTCTTCATGCCCAGAGCCAGGTAGCGACCGGCGATCACGTCGTACAGCGCTTCCAGGGTGTAGCCGGTCATCTTCTGGTGGTAATAGCTCTGCGCATGCCCCTCGGCAACCCGCCACAACTGGCCACGGCCGTCGTAGTGGTCGACCAGGGCCAGCTGCCAGCTGTCCTCGTCGAAGTACATGTGGCGCTTGGCGTAGATATGCCGCTCGCCGGACTTCAGCGTGGCCTCCACTTCCCACACCCGATGCAGCTCGTAGCGGGTCAGGTCCTGATTGATATGCCCTGCCTTGATCACGTCGTCGTACTTGAGCGCGGGCGAGTCCAGCTTGTAGCTGTTGTAGGGGATATACATCTCCTTCTTGCCCACCAGCTTCCAGTCGTAACGATCTGGCGCACCGGAGAACAGGTCGAAGTTGTCGGCGGTACGCATGCCGTCGGCGGCGGTACCCGGGCCGTCATAGGCCACCTGCGGAGCGCGGCGCACGCGGCGCTGACCGGCGTTGTAGATCCACGCCAGGCGCGGCTCCTTGACCTGGTCGATGGTCTCGTGAACCAGCAGCACGTTACCGGCCAGGCGTGACGGCGCGGTCACCCGCTGCTTGAAGTAGAGCAGGATATTGGCGGCCTTGGCCGGGTCGACATCGGGCATATCCGAAGGGAAGGCGATTTCGTCCTCGAACTTGACCAGGCTGTAGGAGCCATTGGTCTGCGGTGTGGCCTGGGTGATCCAGCGCCGCACGTTGCCGCCGCGGTAGCGGGTGATATGGTTCCACACCACCTCGACCCCACTCTTGGGAATCGGGAAGGCGTAATAGCGGCTGTCGTTGAAGTTCTGCAGGCCGTTGCCGCCGTCGATGGCACCGGTATTCAGCGCGCTCTGCTTGGCCGCGGCATAGATGGCATCGGGTACCGCTGCACTGCGATGGGTCGGATAGACCGGGATCTTGTAGCTGTCGGGGTAACGCTTGAGCATCGCCAACTGCCCTACGGACAGCTTGTCCTGGTACTGGGCGGCGTTGGCGGCGGTGATGGTGAACAGCGGCTGCTCACTGGCGAACGGGTCGGCGAGGAAGCCATTGCCATCCACTGCGCCGGCATTCGTCGGCAGGCCGCCGGTCCAGGCCGGGATACTGCCGTCGGCGTTGCCGGCCATTTCCGCGCCCAGCGGTGTCAGGCTGGAACCCAGTTGCGCCGCCTCCTCCGGAGTAACGGCGGCCATCAGACTGCTGGCCAACAGGCTCAGTGTCAGCGCTCCGGTTTGCAGGATTCTTGTGCTTTTCATTCTTTACGGATCCTTTGCGCAGGTTGATCAGAAGTTCACGCCAAAACTCAGGGCGACGAAATCACGGTCGGTGACGGTGTTGTATTCACCGCCGAAGAAATCTGTATAGCTCAAGCTGGCGGTATAGGTGTTCTGGTAGTCGGCATTCAGGCCGATGCTGATGGCCTTGCTGCCTTCGTTGAAGTTCGGCCCGTAACCGTCGACGTCATGCGACCAGGCCACGCTCGGGGTCAGGTTGATACCGGCGAACACGTTGCTGTAGTCGGCGCTGGCGCGGAGGCGGTAGCCCCAGGAACTGCTGGTGTAGAAACCGTCGCCCTGGCACTCGTCGGGATTGGCGGCGTTGAACGCACCGCACACGCCCGGCACGCTGAACTCGCCGGCCCCATAGATGGGGTCGCGGCCAAAGCGCAGCTCGCCGATATCGTCACTGATGCCACTGATATGGTTATAGCCGACCTCGCCGAGCAGGGTCAGGCGGCTGGCCCCCAGCACCCGGTCGATAAAGTGCACGGCCGTGACCTGTGCCTGGGTAAAGGGCTTGCGTTCGTAGCCGTGGATATCGGCCCCGGAAACGTTCTCTGCGTGACCGGACTCGAATACCGGGTTGAAGGGCAGCCCCAGCGCGCCAAAGGACAGGTCGGTGGAGTTGATCTGCATCGGCATATTCGGCCGGTAGCTGACCTCGCCGGACAGCGCGGTGCCACCGACGTTGGTCTGGAAGCTCAGGCCGTAGAGGCGGATGTCTTCCGGGTATTCGAGGAAGTAGCCGGCATTGGGCGCACCGGGAATAAAGCTGACGAAGTTCGGCGTGGTGGTGCGGATGGTGCTGAACACCGGCGCGCGGCTATGGTAGTTCATCGCATAGAGACCGAATTCGGTGTCGTTCAACGACTCGGCGAACCANCGCAAGGCCAGGCCGTACTGGCCACTGTCGCGGGCGTCCCGATCCCCGGCNCGGGGGATATAGGCATTATCGACAAACGAGTTGGTCGACTCGCCCGGCGGCAGATCAGGCCCCAGCACTACCAGGCGATCCTCGCAGCCATCGGCCAGTACATCGGCGGTGGAGAAGAAGGTGCCGCAGTTATCGACGATAGTCTGGTCCCACTCCAACTGATAGAAGGCCTCCATGCTCACGGAGTCGGTCAGGCTCTGCGATACGTAGAGCATGTTGACCGGGATCAGGCCCTCCTTGATCTCCGCGCCGGGACGGCGGAAGGCGGCGGCGTCGATCGGGTTGATCGAGTTGATCGAGTTGCCGATAAAGGTGCTCTCGCCCCAGCTGACCACCTGCTTGCCGACCCGCACACTGCCCGGCTTATCGCCAATACTGTAGTTGTGGTAGATAAAGGCATCGAGGATCTGCGCGCCGGAGGCCTGAGCCGCTTCCTTGCGGTTGTGATCGTCGATGTCATAGAACAGACGGCTCTCGTCCTTGGTCTCGAAGTCGTACCAGTACTTGCCGCGAACAAAGACCCCGGTGTCGCCGTACTTGAGCTCCAGGTCATGAATACCCTTGAAGATCTTCGAGAAGGTCTCGCCCTTCTTGAAGTTCAGCCGGCCGTCATCCGAGGTGCGCGATGAGGCTTTGCCGCCGCTGGCGACCGAGACGAAATCAGGATCCGCGCCGCGCACCGACCAACTGGCCCCCACGGACAGTTGGGAGTCGAACTGCGCTTCGACCTCGCCGATATTGAAAGTGACAGCCTGGACAGGCGCGACACAGCCCAGAGCAATGGCGGAAGCCAAGGCGCAGGGCTGGAAGATGGCATGTCTTGTTTTTGTTCTCATGCGGCTCTCCTGGAAAGCGGGTTACGTGTTGAGGCCCCAAGCTACCCAGCCCCCCGGCGGTGGATAAGCGCCCGAAAGAGGTATTTGCCCTATCAGCCGAAAGAGTGAACATGGCTCTACCGCGCCGGATTTCAGGCCAGCCATGGCCCCACGCAATGGTCGACCATAGCCTCGGTGAATGACCGCCACGCCAGCGCTGCCGCGACCTGCGGCAAGGTTCGCGGCGCGCCAGGGCTGGAGATCGATCCAATTGCCCGGCGGCACCGTATCGCTTTCAATACAACGTAATGAAAGCGACACGAACCTGTCAGGCCGCGACATCAGTGCCCTGCCCGCCCAGAAATGCGGTCAACCCCGATCAAGCGTATCGATTTCGCTACAACACAACTCGCCTAAAATCAGATAAAACTTATAAACTATTGTTTTCATTGAATATTTTTATAATGGCACTCGCTTTGCTATGGTCTTTAAACCTTTCCGCTCGTTGCCCGGCACGAGCACCCCCGCACATCGCCCCAGCAGAAAGGGCGAGTCACCACCCTTGAGGAGTTCACATGAGCGAATTGCGTTTTACCGTTGAGCACGAATGGCTGCGTCAGGATGCCGATGGTCTG
>C687J35021_10001072_pt1 | contig 20705 bp, 21 predicted proteins | sample RifCSPhighO2_12_FD_35021 | JGI IMG/M metagenome (IMG submission 35021)
TACGCATCTGTGCCATCTGGTTCACCCACCGCACAAAAGATACTGCCGTTCCATGTGATGCCGTAAAGGTAAACATTCTTAGGATTAGCCCTTTCAGTCCATGTAATGCCATCAGGACTGGTTGCAATATAAGCATCTGTGCCGTCAGCAACCCCTACTGCACAAAATATACTGCCATTCCATGTGATGCCGTAAAGGGTAACATTCTTAGGATTAGCTCTTTCAGTCCATGTAATACCGTCAGGTGATGTTAAAATATAAGCATCTGTGGCGTCAGCAAAACCTACTGCACAGAATATACTGCCGTTCCATTCGATGCCGTAAAGGTAAACATTCTTAGGATTAGCCCTTTCAGTCCATGTAATGCCATCAGGTGATGTTAAAATATACGCATCTGTGCCATCTGGTTCACCCACCGCACAAAAGATACTGCCGTTCCATGTGATGCCGTAAAGGTAAACATTCTTAGGATTAGCCCTTTCAGTCCAGTTGGAAACTAAAAGAGGCAACAGATTAAATGTTGTTAAAAATGTTGTTAAATTGGTGGCATTGGTGGCATTGGTGGCATTGGTGGCATTGGTGGCATTGGTGGCATTGGTAGCATTGGTAGCATTGGTAGCATTGACTGCATTCGTAGGCCTTGCAGGATTCAGCAGTATCATGCCTGTGCCAGAGGGATTACATCTTAGGATTGCTTCGTGGTTAGCGGGTATGTCTCCCGCAACAAGTATGGAGCCGCCTTCCTTTCCGATTGTTAGTGCGCCAAGTCCGTTCAGGTTAATGGTTGGCACAGTTACCGTGTTTTCATTTACAAAGGTTATATGATAAAGCGCTCCTGCCTGATAAGCGGCGATTGCAGGTGATAATGTCGCCGTATAAGTGTTTGTGCCTGATGCAATAACGGCAGGCGCAACAGATAGCTCCCCACTCTCTAATTGCAGATTGTATCCAATAGCTGTAACGCTGCCTAATTCCGCTATGCTTGCATTTTCAATTCCGTCCTCTGCGCTATTCCATCTCAACACCTTGCCCGCCTGTGGAGCAGGAAGTTCAGCATCAACGCCCACTGTAGTCTCTGACAACTTAAACGACCTGTCAATCTCATCCTGTTGCTGCTGGTCAAGTCCTGTAAGAAAATCAAACGTATCTTCATGTATTTCAGGATAAAACGCCCCCAGATTTCTTATGTCTGTTTCCTGAATTAATGATTGCAGTTTCCTGATTGTAAGGTGATAGCCGCTTGGAAGATTGCCTGCAGTAAGTATTATGGTTCCACCATTAGACCCGCCGACCCCTGTTACCGTATAATCATTAGTTAAAACCAATGTAGTCTCTACATTAGAAGTGTTTTTTTGGGTAACAAGCAGGTCGGACCCGTTAAAGATTTTGAAGCCATACGAGTATGTGGCTGTCGCTCCATTACCTGTATAGTCATTTCGTGCAGAACTATTACTGATAGTCATCTTTATACCTCCTTATTATTTCTTCTTTTCTTTCTGGAATTGCTTAACGGCTCTCGGAGTAACTTGCTTCTTTAGCCCCTCTACGCCCTTATAGCCCTTCTTAGTCTTATATTCTTCAAGTAATAATATGGCATGAAGATTTTTGCCCAACTCTGTAATAAATCCTATAACCCTTGGCGTAGCTAACCAAAGTGAAGGGTCAACGCCTTGCAATAGCGTCATGGCTTCCCTGTATGCTTTTTTTATTAATTGCCCGACAAAGCTGTTGTCTTTATCATCCACGCCTGCCATTGCGCCAACAATTATAGCGGTGGTCGTCAAGCCGATAATTCTATATAATTCCCTTGCTTCTCGTGTTGTCAATGCCTCGCCTATGGGCTTGTTTTTTAAATCAGAAAGCAGTGTTGTAATGTCCTTCGTTCCAGTTCTTATAATAGGCGCTGCCCATGTTTTATATTGCATTGCGGCGGAACCAAGAGAAGTGCTTCCCGCAAGAGACTTTGTGCCTGGCACTACTCGCCATCTTCCCATCTCAATTTGCAATTCTGCAAGCCGTTCATTGCTAATTATGCCGCTGTCATATTCTTCTTTCGTAAGTTCGCCTAAAAGAAAATGTTCGTTGGCATGGACCATGCTGCTATGGAATAACCCGAACAACACATCCTGAAATCTTTCCTGAACCTCACGTCCCGGAGCTGTGAAATTTTCCCATACTGACCTGCCGACAAATGCTTCATATTTCTTGATAATGGCCTTGCCTTTTCGTGTTCTGATGCGAATATCTCCGAGTATATTCTTTTTTGCGCCGAGCATGATAAAATTAGCCGCTGATTCACCCACATAGGAAGCCAACCCAACAGGGATATTCAACCCTAAATCTAAAAGGGTCGTAAATGTCTTTGCCACTCTTATGCCAACGTCTATAACCCCGCCTTGCTTGCCAACCATTTGGTCTATGTGCCGCCCTTTTTTATTGTTAATATATTCATTGATAAACGTCTTAATTGACCTATCTCTTTCAAGCCCTCTCGGTGTAAGCCTTTGCGGGGTCAATGACTGTGCGTAAATATCAATCTTAGGTATAATTTCGTCAAATGACACTTTCCTTTCAAATGTGCGTGCATAAGTAAGAAATGCCTTTGTTATATTTGCCGAAGGCTCCATCCCGCCCATCCTATGCAGCGCAAACTGAAAGAATTTCTCAAGAGGCAAAATGTTGCCAGTATCTTTATCTAAAATCTGAAAAACAGCCATATCATCCTGATAGCTTTTAAATATGTCCTTGACTGCATTAATGATTCCCGATTCTTTTGCATTTTCTAAAAATGACCTTCTAACGTGAACGAAATAATTCTCTCTGCCTTTTTCCAGAGCGTCTATTTTCAAGAGATGTTCAAGGGCATTTTTAAAATATGTTTGCATATAACTTGCATAGTCTAATTGTTCAGGTGTCATCTCTCTCGCAAGGGCTTCTCTGTTTTCTGCCGGCGATTCAAGATATTCAAATATTTGCTTGTCTTGTGGTATCAGCCGCTCTACAAGTCCACGCTTTCTTGACTTGTCCGCCCTTTTTGCAAGCCTGAAAACTTCACTTTCCACATCATGGTAACGAAGGTTTCCTTCAAGCAATTTTCTCGTTATCTGTAAAACAACCATTTTGTAAAAAGGGTTTCTCTCTGCAAGGGCAGTGTCCCATCTGAATTTGTCAAATTCAGTTACCTTAATTTTGTTGAGTTCGGAAACAGGAATGCCGATCTCTTTCGCAAGCCTTTCTTTCGCCTCTCGCCACGTTCTTATCCCTGCAAGGTCAGTCCTGTCTACTGTTTCAATCTCTCTTATTGTCAGAAATGTGTCGCCATCATGAAAGGGTTCGAGAAGGTCGGCAAACTGCGCCGCCTGTTCCGTGGTCATTTTAGTAATCGGCGGCAAGCCTAATGCTATGCGGTAATTATCAACCTTCTTCAGGTCCCTTTCAAGAATATGATACATAATTCTCGCCTTTTCAAAAGAATTCTCTACCAGTTCAAGTGCTCTCTGCCTTACATTATCAAGATATATCTTAAATTCATACTGACTCATAAGAAGTGGATTCCTGCGGGATATTTTTTTCATTTCCGTATCAGTTAATCCAAAATAATCCCTTACCGCCGTTAGCTTTTTCCCCCTGTCCAATATGTTTCTTAGCTTTTGTTTTTCCTTTTTTACCCCTTCTTCATACCCAGCTTTGCGTGCTTCCTTTGCAGCCTTCACCGCCTCCATATACATATCCTTTAATTCTTTTATTCCGAAAGGAAATTCCCCCTGCTCATAGCCTTTCTGCTCCTCTCTGCCTATAGCGCCCCTCTCTCCTAACTGTTTATTAAACTGCTTAACTGCCTGCCATATTCTGTAGATATAATCCTTGACCTTAGAATAAGTTGTTCCAATAGCTTCCTTCATCTTATTATTAAATTGAGCATAGGTTTTGTGTCCATCTGCATATATTTTTTTGCCTATCTTAGACAGAATAGGAATGACTTTTGATATATCACTTTTCCCGCCTATTACACCTTCTTCCCCAATTGCAACATTAAGGTCTTTAAGTAATGAACCCATGCTCTTCTCTTCGCTTTCCATTCCTGCGGCCATCATCTCGCCCAATTCTTTATCTGTCCATAACTTCTGCGTAGACCAGTGTTTTTTCTTCATGTAAGTTTCATTTTCAACAGCATCTAACAGGTCATTTATTGTCGCATTTTCGTTGAAGTAACCATCTTCAATGGCTTTTTCAAGCATTTGGTCAAGGGTGTAGCCACCGCCCTTTTTATTCAACAGCCTTGATGAGCCTGTCTCCTTTGCGGACAGCCTGTCAAGTTCGCCCTTCATGTGTTCTTTCTGATAATTAAACCCGCCCTCTTTTCTGATATAGGTCGCCAATGAGTCAGTTTCGGCATTGCCCCTTGCAGCCTTAACAGCCTTAGCCTTAGCCTCAAAGCTAATGCCTTGCTGCCTCTTGGCCTCCTCACGCTGTGTTATTTCTTCAAGCATCGGATGTCCGGCGGCCTCCACTTCAATAGCGGTTTCCGGCATCTTAGGCTGAACCTTAATTAAGTCTTGCTGTGTAGCAGGCTTTGGCTTCTCTGCTGGCATCTCTGTGGGAACTAAGACGAGAGGCTCTACTTTGGTTTTTTCCCACTCTGCTTTTAGTTGGGAGCGGGTTTTGATAATGTTTTGTATCCAATTTTTTGGTATGTCTCCTAAAAATCGTTCAGATGTATATGTGCCTGCCGTCAGATTAAAATTAGAATCCCAATTAAGATTAGTGAGCCTTTCTATCGGTATTTTTATATGAACAACTGCATTGCCTTCTTTCTCTGCGCTGTTAATGAAAGATTTTCCAAAATTAATATCATCCGGGTCTAAAAAAAGATATACAGATTTTTCTCTTAAATTTCCGCTTCTTCTACCAATGTAGTCAAGTTCGCTTCCCTTTAGTCCTTCTTTTTTGATAATATTTATGTCGGAATTTGTTACATGGTAAGCATCAATATATTTTATACCTCTTTTCTTCAAATCATTTATTTTAGAGCTAAACACCTTCTTCTTGTCTGATAAAGATAACCGAAGCCCTTGATTGTCTGATAATTGTGCAATATCTGATAATTCTTTCTCAGATAAAATAGGTTTAGGTATATCCCCTTGCCCCTTCACCCACTCATCAAAGGTCTTACCCTCTGCCTTGGCTTTGGAGATGGAAGCCTCGGCCTCAGATGCTTGCTGCTCTGGCCACGGCAATACATTCTCCAAGTCAGCAATGGGCGCAACGCCGCTTTCCTTAACAGCCTTATCAAAGGTCTCTTGCGATACAATCCCTTTTTCCGCCATTCTCTGGAAAAAGCCCATGCCCGCCGGTGAAAAGGCTGTCGCTCCTTCCCAATTGCCAAATCTTTTTTGGGCTTCCACTAATAATGCCTCGCCTATCTTCTTACCTTGTGCGTCCTTGTCAACTTCTATTCTATCACCCTTAAAGCCTGTCTCTGTTTTCTGAATCAGGTAAAAGCCAACATCCTTCCCTGTCTCTTTATCAACTGCTATGATAATATCCGCCCCCGGCCTATTTTCCAGCAATGGAGCCATTGATTTATCCTGATATGTCGCCCTGTCTGTAAATTCTATATTGGTTAGGGAGGGCGGCTCCACAGGTATAGGAGAGATAACCTGCGAAGCCACTGGAGGAGACACTTCTTCTGATGGGAATACCTCATCAAACACCTTTTTAAATTCTATATCTTCCGCCTCTTGGTCTACAAGGGCATCTGTTGGAACTTCCGGCTCAGCGGAGATTTCTGGCTGAGGCATGGCCTCTCCGGGGGTGGCTTCTGGGACGGGCTTGGCCTCTATTCCCCCTGATATTCCCTTAACCATTGCCGCTTCTTCCGGTGTTAATACTGCCTTAAATGCCTCATTAGTGGCTGTCCCTGCCTGTTCTGTCCTCAGCTTTTCTTTGGCTTCTCTTATCCTTTGCTGATTTTCTCTCGCCCAAACAATGGGATGCGTTGTGGTTGTTAATATGCCAGCGGAACCTAAAGAAACAATTGTTGTTTCCATAAGGGCAGTAACAAATTCACCTAAAGTCATGCCCGGATTTATCACTACTTTATCAACAAGGCTGTCAACTGTGGTATTAATCCATTCTCCCGGAACATCTAATCCCGACACCAACAATAATCTTTTAGCAAAGGGGGTGCCTGCTTTAATAAGGGCTTCTGTGGGCAGTTTCTCTGTCCAGCGTTCAAAGGCGCCCACAACGGAGCTATGAACGAGGGCATGGCTTATGGGTATTTTGGGGTCTGCTATCCTCAGTTCACCATATTTCGTTGCGCCTGACTGCCACGCCATAAACATTAAAGCAATCTCTGGCTGTCCTGAAGCTGCCGATACTGCCAATATGGGGGCATTCAAAACTGTATTTTGAATTATCATATTTGCGTAATATTTTAGTGGGTCATCTGGGGATAATCCTTCGGGCTGCACTGCCCTTAGTTTTTCTGTCCATTCCTGAAAAAGCTCTCTGCCATGCTCTTCATATCTCGCCGCCTCTATTGTCGGAGGCTGTTCAATATAAGGCGATAAGAGACCAGCTTCTCTAAGTCTATGCTTTGGTCTGTAATAAAAAAGTTCCGTTGCCTCCCTTTCAATATCTTCAACTACCATTAAGGTTCCACTTGTAGCTTTCCTGAATGATGGATATACCCCCTTATACGCCCCGCCAAATATATCGCTCCATGTATTTCTTTTTTGCTTTTCTTTTTCTACGGCGGCATCAAGATAATCCTGATGTTTATATGCTTCTGATGGAGGGAAATCAACACCAGTAATGGTTGAGATAGTATCGGCATCAGTAAAAGCCGTTTTTATTTTTTCTATATCCATGCCCTCGCTTGCATCTTTTAATATTGCGGGGTCAAAATCAACAGACAGGTCGGGCTCATCTTCCATGATATATCTGCCCTGCGGTGCTGCATCTTCTTCCATTACAAAAGCCATTATTTAACCTCTATCCATTCCTTGCCATTTGAGCGGTATCTCTTTTTTGTGGTGTCATCTTTGAATGTTTTATTGGGATACAATTTGGCATCTGGCAAATTTTCAAATATTTTCTTTTCTGGCTTTATCGGCCCCTTGCCTACGCCCAATTTTTGCGTTAGCCCCGGCGCTTCCTGTCCCACAAGCTCTTTTATTTTCTTTTCACTGCGAGGCTCTTTAAGCCCCCATCCAATAGCATTCCATACGTTATCAATATAGCCTATCTCCGCAGGTTTTATTACTTCGTCAATAAACTTATCTACCTTCTTTGAGTATTCTTCTGGCGATAAGTTATAATTATTCATTATAAGATTGTCAAGCATATTGCCAGCGTCTTCAAGCTCTGCATTAATGGCCGCCTTTTCATCATCATCTTTCGTCGAAGCTATCTTCCTTGCGAATACGGCTTTTAACCTGCTCCGTGCATTCTTTGCCATCGTAGAGTTCAGGGGGTCTATCTTATCGTGTATCTCCATTAATTTAACTGCTTGTTTATCAGAAATTTTATTTTCCCCCGACTCTTTTAATGCCCAGTTGTCGAATGTTTTAGTATCCATTTTGAAAAGCTCTTTATCGGCCATTATTTCCGAGAATCTTCTATCATGCGCTCTGTCAATTTCTCTTTGGGTTTTAGGCGCATTTTTTTCAGCCTCTAATGATTTCGTTAAGCCGTCCCATCTCTGGGAGTTTGTCGCTTTGGCTGCTTCCCTGATAGCCACAGGAATGTCCCGCCATCTGGGAATCCCGCCTGCCTCTCTCTGCTTTATGATTTCAAGGTAAACTAAATTAAAAGCCGACTCTTCTGCCAGATTCTTGCTGATTTTCATTTTATTAATTTGCTTGTCCACCTCTTCTTCTGCCGCTTTTTTCTTCAACGCATTGCTGCCTGCCCTGTCGCCGATTTCTGCATACATCTGGTTAATGGTTTTGTCTTCCTTAAAAACTTCCCTTCCCAGTATTTCGCCTTCCCTCATATCAGCTTCTTTTTTTAAGTCCTCGCCCATTCCGAGCCTGTCTTTTTCAGGTATTTCACTCTTATTTTTATTGAACATATCCAACGCCCCTTGCGGGTCGTTATTATTTTTAAGTTGCTTGATAGCATTTAAAACCAGTTCGCTATTATTAAGTTTAATCCTGTTTTCTATCTGTTCGCTGCTCCAGCCCATTGACTGGCCGAATCGCCGTGTCCTTTCTTCCATTTCTCTTTTATTGTCTACAAAAATATCAGGATTCTTGCCCGCATCATCCTTCAGTTTTACCATAGAGGCTTCATAGGAATCGTGATAATATTTTTCAGTTTCCCTTGAAATATGGTTCCCGACATTGGCCTGTATTCTTAATGAGTTTTTCAGAACGCTTTTATTAAACCATTCTTCCTGCCCTCTTGTTTTTACCTTCTCTCTTACCTTTGATGAGGCATCAGCCCACATCTCCATTGCTCTGTCCATAGCCTGAACGGAATCTGCGCCGCGGTATTGCTTAGCCGCCTCTTCAATAGTGTCTGCATCAATGGACAACCTTAAATCATTATCCATGCCGACTGCATCGTCAACCCTCTTGATCTCATCAGTAATGAGCTTATCAACAATCGCATCAATCTTAGGCATACCGAAGGCTGTTTTTTCAGGCTGCCCGATTCCTGAAATCTCCGGGGTTTCTCCCATTGCAAGTTGAGGCATGGGAGCCGTTTTCCCTTCTACCTGTCTTTCTATTTTAGGCACTATAGGCACTTAGTCCTCCCATAAAGGTCTTTCTTTTTTAGTTGTTTGCGTTCCTCTATAATAATCAAATGTTTTTATGGCGCCGCCAAGCACTGTCTCAGCCGCTCCGAATGTCCCTTCCATTTCAGCCATCTTGCCTCTATAACTGTAATCTATTGACCTCATCTTATATTTAGAAGCTTCAATCAATTTAGAAAAATACCTGCTATCGCCCTGCATCTGAAATGTGATGCCCTGCGATTTGTAGCCGAACGCCTCCATTGCTGCATTATTCCTGATATTCATAGCGTCAAATTCGCCAATGTCTGCAGTCTCTAATTGAATGTCCCTTGCAGAGCCTTCGTCTATTTTAATTCCCTGTGCTGCGAGAGCCGCTCTTTGCGCTCCGATTGTTTTCTTTGTTTGCCCTCTCGCCCTGCTTTCCGCTATCTGCCCTCTCTGCGTTGCCTGTTTTGCCTGCCAATCAGAATAACTTGTTTGGAAATCTGTCAGCAGTTTTGCGTTTGCAGCCTCCATTTCAGCAATCTGGGAGTTAAGGTCTGCGATATATTTGTTTGTCTCATTCCAGCCTTTGCGTATTTTCCCCTGTGCATAAGCAGCGTAGGCGCTATTTAGCGTAGACACGATGCTTGTCGCCATGCCGACATAACCTAATGCGGCAGAGGAAGAGGAATAATTGCCGCTGCCAACTGTAAAATTGCCATAACCTGCGCTTGTATCCCATAAAGGCGTTTGTCTTGCCATGCTACCTCCCGCTTATAAACCCTGTTGGAATAGCCGATAATATTGTTAATGGCACAGGATCAATCTGCCTGACAAATATCTGTCCATTCAAATTCCATTCACCCTTAATATTTATATCAACAACTTCTGTTTTTAATTCCACAGGTTCATCATAATCTTCACCACTTCTTATCTTTAATTCTGTAAGATTGTCTGCATTGGGTCCAGTCCATATTCCCTTAGACGATTCAACATGCAGTGACACCCTGTTGACATTCTTTTTCTTATCCGCAACAGACGATAACTGATTCGGAATGTCTATATTAAGCGTCTGCATATCTGACAAATACGGCAGCCCCGCATGGATTACTGAATATGGCCTGTCCAGCGTAACGCTGCCATTCGTTACGGTCTTGATAATATAAGCGGTATTGTTAGGATTGGCCTCCACAAAGGCATCACCGACTATACTTATATTCTTACCCTCTAAATGCCAAAATCCTGAAATAACATCAACAGCCTTAGACCATGTGGTTATGGCAACGCTCCTCATGCTAACAGGCACAGTCTTATGAGGATAAACGCTCACTACTGTCCCGCCTGTATAGCCGTCAATGGCGCATCTTATTAGCGTCCCATCCGAGCCTGTCAAAACTATCTGATTGCCGACATCTGCAGATGCAAAGAATGATGCGCTTGCAGTTAAGGTTAACAATTCGTCATAAGTCCAGTTTGTCCCACCCGATAAGGTCATGGTGGTGGCTGTGGTATTTCTGCCGTCATAAGACAATGAGCAATCCGAGAAAACAGAATCCACTATATCAACAAGCTGCCTTGTTTTCATGTATTCAATATACTTAACAGTCTTTCCATTGATTGTCCGCTTAACAACAAGATAAAGAACGTCCTCTATGCCTTGTGGTATGACTGCGACATTCTCGACTGTGCCGTCAGTTTCGTGCCTATGCCATCCAAATATTTGGTGTTCCCTGAGATAGGTCATGCCAAGCAATGTCCCATCAGCCCTAACTGTCCAAACAATAGAATGAGGTATCTGCTGATAAGCCCAGTCAACCAATGTATAATTATCAAATAAATGAGCTGCGTAGATTGTGAGTTCGCTGCCCTTATAACCATCTGACTGGTACTCATAACCTAAATCCCTTATAACAGAGCCTCTTGCCTGAACGTATAAAGCATTACCACCCACAACCAATGGCGGTAAAGAACCAGAACCATTATATGTATGCTGCTGCGGATTAATGTCAAAAGGTGTTAATATCCCCGCCGCATCACCTTTTATAACCCATTCACCGCTTGTTGTAAAAATTAACAGACGGCCTAAGTCTAACAAATGTTTTATTTCATTAACCTGCCTGCCAAGTAATGAAAATGTTACAGCATCATCATTTTGTAATGGTGATGAAATCATAAAATTCTTACGCAATGCAGACCTGCTTGTCCATGCACCCTCGGTGTTATTATTTGTGTTGGCAAACAATAATCTCTGCTGATAAAATGCCGTAGTGGATGGGTAATTGCCAGAACCTGTAAAAGGCTGCCTATCATCAGATGGCGTATCAAGCGCATCAACCAAATAATCAGTATCATAAAAACTCAATCCGTCTGCAATGCCTATCCAGCCATATTGACCATTCAATTCTTTATAGACATTATAATAATCAGCGCCAGTTACAGCGCTCCACGCTATTATTACAGGAGCCCCTGTGTTAGGTTTTTGAACATTTGAAATTGTCGCTGCTGATGACGGTAGGGATTCTTCCTGCGTATCACTATCAACAGCAGTTACCTTATATTTGAAAACTTCGTTAGTTGTGGCGAGTCCTGAAGCAACGCTATAACCAGAACCGGGAGCGATTAAATAATAGTCGCTAACCGTCCCCACTGAATTTACAGTTTTTATTCTGATTTTTGCATTAGAACCCCCTGATTGCACAACAGTTACAACATCATCCAGTAAATAACCATAACCGCCATTATTGATTGCTAAGGCAGTAATTTCGCCGCCGCCGCCGATGCCGGTGATGTTAAAAATGAGGTTATTTGCATTTCTGCCGCCTGTAGCCGTTACCCCTGTAGGAGCTGATAATTGAGCGCCAAAGGTGATTGTTGACAATGTCCAGACTATATCGCCTGTCCTTGCTAATTCTCGTGGGGCATAAGAAGGGTGGACAAGGGTGATAATATCAGCAGATTGATTATAGTTTAATTCAGGTAAATCAGCCTCAATGTAAGGCGTTACGATTTCATATATTTTAGCTGCTGTGCCGCCTGATGTATATGCTCCAAAGGCTGTAGAATTAACCGCTGTGCCATCCATATATTGGAGTGAGAAGGTATTTGCCGTTACATTAGCAACCTTGAAATTGCGACCATTAAGCTGTGTCATGCCCCCTACGCCGGAAATGTAAACCTCGTTCCCATTAGAATATCCATGAGCAGCTATAGTTATAACGCATGGATTGGCCTGTGTCGCTCCTGTGATATTTTTAGCTGCTTCAGTCAAGACGGCATTATTCTTAATAACCCTCATGTATAGATTGCCAAATTCAAGTATATATGTCTGATTGGCATTAAAAACAAAAGGAATTAGCTTAATGGCCTTTGTAGAATCCTTGACCTCTGCAATAAAACCTGTCCCCGGCCTATTAGTAATACCGCCATATCTTTGAACAATGAAATTTTTACAGGTATGTAAACCAGTAGCGTATTTTACAGCGTCCACCCTGCCGTATAATGAGGGAGTTATCTCGCCGCCGCTAAAACTACGAATAATTATATTCGTCATTTATTCCCGCGTCCTTATAAATTCAGATTCGGGAGCCTCCTCTTGCTGTTCTTCATTATGATTATCGGCATTTGCCGCCGATATTTCCAAAGTATACATCTTTATCGCTCTTTCGCCTAACTTAAACTGGTCTCCGCCAGTTACTCTCGGAGCTATTAAAAAAGCCAAAAGGTATGAAAAGGCAAGCACAAAATCAGCCGGATAGAACTGCGGATTCTCCGCTCTGATGGAGTATTCTATTTCAGCATTTTGCTGGTCTGTCCATATCAACAATCCACCGTCATCCCGCCCTATCCTATAAGGCGCCCTGCTTTGCCTTGTATCATTCCTTATTCCTGATAATACCCTGCGGACAATCAGACAATCATTAGGGTATCTGTAAGAGTATCCCCATTCATCATTCGGGCTTTCTTCAATAAGAGCAAGGGTGGCAATTTTTGTTGTGAACGACCATTTAAAATCCCTTAATACCCTATCAAGGGCAGTATCATAAAACCGCCTGCAAGCCGACGCCTCTTCGCTTTTGTCAGCGTCAAGATTAGCAATCTCCTTAGATATTGCTAAATGTGATAAAGCCATATTGCATATTCCAACCTTAGAAGCCATATAAACCCCCTTTTAACGCTACTTGAGTAGCATAAACATTGCCGTCATTCTGTTTAAAAGCCCTCTACATACATTGGCGGCCTGTTTTCTTTATCACCGCCGTAAAAGGCTTCGCTGTCAGTCTTTTCTTCCTTGCTTGCTTTTAGCTCCATATCGGTTATCTGCAAGCTGATATTATTCCCATTATCATTTTCAGATAGAGCCGTAACCTTAACAATTGCATAGAGCATTAATGTTTCTCCGATTGCCGGCATTTCCTTTATGCCTAATCTCCTGATTGAATCATCATCAAGGGCTATGCACAGGCCGTAAGGATAATCAGGTTTTTCAGCAAGCACCGGGATTTCTTTTTCAACCCTTTTCGCTTCCATTTTCATGTTTGTCATATTCACTCCTTTAATAAATTTGTCCTGTTTCTCTATCTATATGTCCACAGAATATTGATGTATCTACTAAAAATGGGAATCCTTCTCGCTTCCATCCTGTTTTTTTTAAAATACCCTCTTTGATAATCCTATCACAAAACCATAAATCAGAAGTTCCAATTAATTTCTGATAACTGGATAATGAAACATCTGTATATACTATTCTCGGAGTCCAGAAGATTTTTTTTAATTTTATTCTATTTCCATTAACTCTTAATTCGTAATCTTCTGATGTTTTTGCTAATTCCTTTAGAACGCTGCAATGAACAAGAAGGCATCCAGTCGGCACTCCATCAGCCATTACCTTGTCCCCATTTTTGAATTTCGTAAATGAGCCGTTTCCCCTGCCCCTAAATATAAATGGCTGTGGCATTGAACCCTTTAAGTTATATAGCCCCGATACTATCGGATACTTCTTGCTTTTTATATATTTAGATAGTGTGATAAATATATCACATGGCACAACAACATCATCTTCAATTAGTATCAGCCATTCAAAGCCTTTATCAATAGCTTCTTTTACAATAAGGTTTTGAGCATCATCAACTTGAAACCCGATAGGTGTTTGATATGAATTGCTCCAGTTCACAGGTATCACTATTCCGTTCATGGCATTATGCCATTCTATTCTTACAACGCCAAGTGTCGGCACGCCGATTAAAACTCTATGCGTATAAATTCCTGTATTTTTAGGAGCATTTACAGTTTTTGCAAACTTTAAGGATTGCATTAAAATCCCTTCCTCCGCCAACTGGTATTATTTCAAAATATTCAAGATGAAGAACCTTTGGTTTATAAACATTCCACAAAGGATGCTTCTTGTCAAAATAATAAAATGTCGCCTCATTAGACGGATTGCAATGCGTTGGGTCTTGTATATACCTAAATTCCATCCCATAAGGAGCAGATATTAAAATCTGCGCCTTGTCCTGACAAACCCTATGCAAATCATTCATAAAATCTATTGTTAGCCAAGGCTTAATATGTTCCCAAAAATGGCACATTACAACCTTGCTTGCACAATTATCAGGAAGCGGCAAGGGCGATTTTTCTATATCATGGACAATGTCAACGCCTTTAAGCCTTCTTTTATCAATACCGAGAAAGCCCTCTTGTTTATTCTCGCCGCATCCTATGTCTAATTTAATACTTTTAAATTTATCTATCTTCAATGTTAAGAGAATCTCCATTGATAAGTTACACTCAATGTCTGGTCTGTAGTCTTTGCTGATGTTGCAAAAGTTGCTATAGACCCCGCTGTGCCGCCCGATGAGGTATTGTAAATCGCCACCGCACCTATATTACTTTGTGTCGCTTCGTTTGTAGCCCATGAAGCTGTCGCCTGCAATGTCCCATTTGCGGCAAAAGTGTTTGTTGTCGCTTTCCTCGCTTCAAATTCGCCAGATGCAGTGTTTTGTGAAGAAGCTGGGGCCGTTGTCTGTGTTGCTACTTGTAAGAAGCCTACTGTTTTTGAACCTGCTACTGCGCCTGCAGTCCCGCAAATGTAATTCTGAAAACCATCCGCAGTAATAGCATTAGGAATCCAAGGCGTAAGCTCCTCTTTTCCATCACGAATGTTTTTTAAACATAACCTCATAAATCCTTTAACCTTTACTGTATCCTTCATTCAATCCTCCTTTATTTTGCTATCCATGATGAGCCATCCCAAACATAGATAGTAACTGCGCCGCCGGATACTCTAAATATCACTCCTTTGTTATTGGGCGGAGTTCCTGTCGGCACATTTGTTGTTATTGTAATCGGCAATACATTCCCTTTAAAACTTACAGAACTTGAAAATCCATCGCTTAATTCATAGCTCATAATGCCATAAGGCATCATTGAGAAGCCACCACTTAACAATGCCGTTACGCTTTCAGTAACTGCAATTGAATCAAATACTGTGATTTTATATAGGACATAAATTAATTGCGCTGTAAGATTTTCCAACACAGTAATAGCGTCATTAACTGTTCTATAATATTTAATTGTCAGTAATGAAACTGCTATACTTTCTACTACGCTTATCGTATCAGTAATTAACTTAGTTAAATTGCCAAGCCCTGCTAATTCAGCGGCGACATTCTCTGAAACACTAATCGCATCACTTACTGATATGTTTAATCTAACCGTGTTTAACGATACTATTGCATTTTCTAAGACTGTTATTATATCAATAGCAGTCTTAGTTGTCGGATTCATTACTGCCTTTAAATTCTCCAATACAGTGATAGCATCATTCAATTTTGCCACTAAAGGCGATATTGGCTCTTTTGTAAATTCTGAAATACTAATAGCATCTGAAACACTTATCTTTAATCTAACTATATTTAAGTTCCTGCTAATATTCTCGGTCATTACAATAGCATCTGAAACATTAACAGATAATGCCCCGCCCCCTGCCGCTGGCTTATATGCTGCGGCTGAACAGACCCATCTGGTATTAGAATTAGTCCATCCTGCATTGTATGTCCCCGCTGCTCCGATTCTATACATAAAGTTAATTGTCATGTCGCTGTAAGATTCCTGCTCATATATCTGCGTCCAACCAGTATTTGGAGTTATAGTTCCGCCTGCCTGAACGCCCATAACTGCCAAAATAATATCTGTATCCGTAGTATTAAAATTACCTGTGCTTGCAGCCGCTGATGACCCATAAGCCCCTGCGGTTATATCCAATGCTGCTGATGTCGGCAACCCTGATACTTCTGCGATTCCGATTGCTATATATTCCGAAGATGATAAGCTAACTGTTATTGTGCAAGCTCCACCTGTTATATTTAATGCTCTATAAATATATGTTGTAGTTAAGTCATCATTAGGAGTTCTAATATCTCTTACATAAGTATTACCAAGATTGTCTGATACTCCAGATACTTTATCTGTTATAGCATTAAGGCTTATACCAACTACAATAGCATGGCCACCTGTAACATTGCTGTCAAATGCTTTTGCTACGCTTGTTACTGACCCTGATGCTGTTTGACCTGTCCCTTGAACAAATCCTGCTGCCATTTATCTCCTTAATTGATTGTTACCACTAAAGAGTTTAGCTGTGCTTTAAATGCCGTCAATTGCCCTGATGTCAATGCTACATTAATATATTTCTTATTACTGTCAAAGACATATACTACAAGATTTCCTACGGCATCTTTTGGAAAATTAGCTACTATCCAGTCCTGTGTTGCCACAATCTGTGTTCTCATCGCGGTATATTCAGCAGATAAATTTATAGTAGCGTCATTTAATTCGTTTTGAGCATAAGCAAGTAATCCTGCTGTTGCAGTATTGCTATCCAATATAGCAAGACTTTCCGCTAATGTCCTTGCATATTCCAAAACCGCTAATCTTGTAATAGACGACATTGCTATATATTCGTTAGCAATTCTTTTAATTCTCGTTGCGGCTGATGTAATACCGTCCCACGCCCTTCTTAATGTTATTTTGCCTTCTGCTGGAAAAGCCATTTATGCCTCCTTTTTATTTCAAAGGTTGATAACCTATCATGCGATTATCAACCCCTGTTTGCAAACGCCCCATTACCGTAGTTTGTCTGCAAGCTGTTAAACATTTCTTACAGATACTAAATATGTCTCCCTTAAACTTCCTGTATTCGCTGCAAAGAAAAATCCCTTCTTTGCAATCACTCCTAAGCTTCCACATCCTGCATCCTTGCAATAATCCTTTGCGTCTATTAAACACTATGCACTTACAATATTTATTACCTCTGTTTATTGCCCAGACACAACTGGCGCATTTCAAAATCCTGTTTTAATCTCATAATTAATTGCTATATCAACTGCAGTCCTAAATGTAAAATTCAGCGGCACATTAACATCGGTCTGTGTATATGTTAGACAAGCCCTGTGCTGTCCTACTGCATAGTATGTATTTTGCAATGCTAACAGCGCGGCGGCTTCTGTCTGCCCTATATTCGTATTTGCTAAAATTGGTATAGTTAATGCTGGTGTAACAGAGGCGCAATCTCCGCCATAGCTTGTTATTCCTATTGCGACAGAGCCTGCTCCACCAGTATTATCAACAACAGAATACATCACTTTACCAACTTGCGCTCCTTCAATCGTAGTAATTGAATGGTCTGCTACAAGCATTCTTGTAGAAATCCCAGTTAAACCCTTTATAAAAATATCTGGTAATTCAAATGACGGCAAGGTAAGAGAACCCTTACACCCTACCATTAAAAATAAAGATAGAACCAATAACAATTTCTTCATCTTACCTCCGTTTTGCCTATCATGTAGGCTGTTAATATGCAGGCGTATTTATCTATTACCTGCGCTTCTGGTTTATCAGTTTTTAATTCTATAATAAAGTTTTCAAGAGAATTTATTATAAAATTATCTTCTAATGTCATTTCTTCTTGACTCCTTTTTTCTTCTCACATTCACACACAGAAACAATATGTTTGTCCCTGCCTGTGTAGTTTTTTGGCTTACCGCATTTCCAGCAAAACTCAACTTGTTTCATATATCAACCTGCCCTATATAATTTTCTAACGGACACCAGTCAGGAATAGTATCTGAAGCAATAAACCTTGCCATTTTCTCATATTCACATTGTAATTTATCTTTTATAATAAATTCACTGTATTGACATTCCATACAATTTTTAATTATTATCTGCTTCATCTTCCCTCACATTACATGCCTTACCACACTTAATACATTCATACCAGTAAGTCATGCCTTCGCCCCTTACTACCACTGCTTCATTACAGCAAGCGCTGACTATTCTTAATTTCTCCATGTTAGTTTCGCTCCAGCAAATATATTTTTATTAATATCCGCCTGTGCAAACAATCCTAAATGAAAGTTTGCAATTCTTAGGAATTTCCATTCAGCTCCTACTTCTATATTATAACCAAATCCATTATCAGCTAACGCATAGCCTGCCTTTAAGTAAAACTCCTTCTGATTTTCAAACCCTATAAACGGCAAAGGCTCATGCCTTATATCAATCTTAGTTTCCTTAGTATCCGTATCCAATATAGCAATAGCAGTAGTTTTGCCAGCATAAGGTGGAATTTCAGCAACAGCCAGTATTTCCTTCGTCTTATCATTCTTTATCTCATCAGGCAATTTTAATTCTTTACTTACCGCCTCTTTTTCAATAACGACAATTCTTTCAATAGGCACTTCAACTTTTTTAATCTTAGCGATAACTTTAGGAGTCTCAGCTTCGTGCCATCTGTCAACAATTTTAACCTCTGGGGGCCTATACCAGCTATATACGCCAGCTATGCCTCCAAGCAACAGTATAAATACAATGATGTATTTAACTATGTTTGCGAACTTGCTCATTCACCCTCTATTGGCAAAGGGCTCTGCTTGATATAATTCAATACCGCCACAAGAGCGGATACGCATGATACAAGCAGTAGTTTTTTCCAACCCTCCTGAAAATTAAAAGTATCAGGGGCTACAAGCATTGTTGATATGCCTGTAGATAACCCGCCCGATATTGCTGATACGAGCCCTTTTATCCAGAGTTTCCAATTCATACAGCACCGCCACTTCCAAATATCTTGCCAAACAGATTACTGATTGTAGCAATTAAATCTTTCAGTAATGCCTTTACTACATCGGCAAACATAACGCCAGTAATGAAAGCCCCTGCTGTTATTAAAAGCCAAGTCAAATTAACCATTACAAAAACTATAATGTTATTCATACTGCCCTCCTTTCAAAATGTAAGTCAAGAGTGAAACACACTACGAACAACGCTCAAAATGGGGTGTGTCTGTAAATGTTTGAAAGTTCCCACCAACACCCCATTTATTATATTTATGTTCTTCTTGTGCATGACATCTGAGACAAAGTGTTATCAAATTTTTAGGTGAATTATCTTTTGATATTCTATAAGGCACAATATGATGACATTGTATATCTTTTTGGCAATGTTTTTTACATTTACAGCACATCCATTTATCTCTTTTATAAATTTCTTTTCTTATTTTATTCCAAATAGAAAGATATTGAATTTCATGATGTGGTGGTCTTTCTCCTACCTTCCTATATAATATTGCCTGATGACCATGTATAAATCTTCTCATATATCCTCCTCTGCTATATTTCAATAATTCTTTACCACAACCACACTCACAGATAATAATTGGGTTTTCTTTTAACTTTTTCATTACTGGTTTGTAACTGTAATGGGTTTTTGTCCATTTCCTTTTATATTCTTTCCTTTTTTCTATATCTTCTTTTGATAATTCTTTCTTTTTTTGTGGAAATTCTATGGCTATTCCCTTACTTCTACAAATTAAAGAACAATATTTTCCATAACCTTGTTTTATTAAATAAGGATAAGTTTTGAAACTATTTCCACAAAATTTACAATTTAAAAACATTTTTAAGTACACCTTTCAAAGTGTGGTGTATCTACAAATGTTGAATTAGGATACCATTTAGAATAATTCCCACCCCACTTATTTTGTGGATTAAGACTTTCCCAATAATCACCGAGCTCCTGTAATTCAGATTTAGCATAAGTTAAGGTTAAAACATTATTTTCTTTAGGCTTGAAAAAGTTCAAATCAATAGCGAGCCTTTTCAAATGATTGCTGTTCATAGTTTTAGTCTTGCCAGTCCTAAAATAAATTTCCTGCTGTTCAGGAGTCCTATATGCCTCGCCATAGGTTATGGTGAAGCCAATCTTAATCGCCTTGTCAAATAGTTTGATAGTATCTTTTAGAAATTCAAACTGTTCATCTGATAGTTTCATTTTCCGCCCAAATAATGTCTAATTATATATGTTAAAAAAGTCCCTGCCATAGTAACACTTCCTGCTATACCTGCGGTCATTATCTTATGTGATAAGATATATCGTTCCATTTTATCAAGTTTTTTAAGAATAATGTCTTGCATTAAAACTAAGGCCTCAATTTTTGCTTCAAGATTGCCTATAATTCTGGAAAGTTCATCTATCTCGTTCAAACATCGCCCCCTAAGAAAATGAATAAGAATTCCGATTATCCCAAATATATTCGTAGCTATCAGAACCATCCGGCCACCGAATATCGGTTAGATTGTTATTCGCATCCCAGATAAACTTTTTAAGCTGCCAGACAGCAGCAGATTTGGCAGAGCCTTTCTCTGCCTTGCCGATATAGAGCGGATTATTGTTAGCGTCATAATCAATAGCCGTAGCCTTATTAAGAACGCTTTCTGTAAGCTTTCTGATTCCCGCCATTTTATGTAAATTTTCCCACTGCTAATACTGTTGCGCCTGCGCCTGTGGTAACCTTCCAGCCGGGCGTTGTCGCAGCTACACATCTTGCGCCTATTTCAACGGTATAAACGCCAATGGGTGTATTGGCTGCTGTTATCACAATGGCGGCCCCATCGCCGTCTTTTATACTTACCGTGCT
>C687J35021_10001075_pt1 | contig 20655 bp, 19 predicted proteins | sample RifCSPhighO2_12_FD_35021 | JGI IMG/M metagenome (IMG submission 35021)
TTGCCGCGCATGGAATCGTCGGAACAGGACCCTCTCTATCCGTTGTGCAACAGCCGCGACCTAGTGGACTCGGGTTTGGCGGTTTCGTTCGATGTGATCTACGCCGGGCAGACCTGTCGGGCTTTTGCCATCCGGTACCAGGGCGAAGCACACGCCTACCTCAACCGTTGTGCCCACGTGGCGATGGAGATGGACTGGCAACCGGACCGCTTTTTTGACGACAGTGGCCGCTGGTTGATCTGCGCCAGCCACGGCGCCATCTACGAACCCACCACCGGTGCCTGTCGCAGCGGTCCCTGCCGCGGCGGGCTGATCAAGATCGGACTGGTCGAGCGCGATGGCGTCGTGCACTGGCGGTCACAATACCTGTTGAAACCGCCCTTATTTTGAGAGCTTCGAAACATGAATGACGATCTGGTGGGAACACCATCTCCAGGCGCTACCGGGCACCGCTCCGACGTGGGCTGGGAGCGCGCGACGCTAGAAAAGCTGGCATTTTCCGCCCTGGCGGAGCAGCGCGCGGCGCGACGCTGGACCGTTTTCTGGCGGCTGATGTGGCTGCTGCTGGCTGGCGCGGTGCTGTGGATGGTGTTCCGCTCGGACGCTGGCGTTGCGTCCGTGAGTACGCCCCACACAGCACTGATCGAGATTCGGGGCGAAATTGCGGCCGGTGCCGAGGCCAGTGCCGACAACGTGGTCACTTCGCTGAATGCGGCTTTTGAAGACGCTGGCGCACAAGCCGTCGTTTTGCTCATCGATTCGCCCGGTGGCAGTCCGGTGCAGGCCGGCATCATCAACGACGAGATNACCCGGCTCAAGGCTCTGCACAACAAGAAGGTCTATGCGGTGGTGGAAGANACCTGCGCCTCGGCCGCCTACTACATTGCCGCCGCCGCTGACAANATCTATGTGGACAAGGCCAGTCTGGTGGGCAGCATCGGCGTGCTGATGGATGGTTTCGGCTTCACTGGNTTGATGGACAAGCTGGGCGTCGAGCGCCGCCTGATGACGGCGGGCGCCAACAAGGCCATGCTCGATCCCTTCAGTCCGCAGGATGCGGAACAGACCGCCTATATCCAGTCCATGCTCGGCGAGATTCACAGCCAGTTCATTACCGTCGTGCGGGCCGGGCGTGGCGAACGGCTCAAGGAGACGCCGGACACCTTCAGCGGGCTGGTCTGGAGCGGCCAGAAGGCGATAGCGCTGGGGCTCGTCGATGGGCTGGGCAGTCTCGATTACGTGGCGCGCGAGGTGGTCAAGGCCGAAGAAGTGGTGGACTACACGCAGCGCGAGAATCTGGGGATGCGCCTGGCCCGGCAGCTGGGGGCCAGCGTCGGCGAGGGCATTTACCTGGCGGCCCGCTCCAGCGGATTGAAATTCAAATAAGTTATTGACTCAACTCCAATCAGTGAACAGGGTGATTATGAAAATTGAAAAAGCTGTCTTTCCCGTCGGTGGCCTGGGCACCCGATTCCTGCCGGCCACCAAAGCCATCCCCAAGGAAATGCTGCCGGTGGTGGACAAGCCGCTGATCCAGTATGCGGTGGACGAGGCCTACGCGGCGGGCATCCGCGAAATGATCTTCATCACCGGGCGCCACAAGCGGGCCATCGGCGACCACTACGATGCGGCTTTCGAGCTGGAACACGAACTGGAGCGGGGCAACAAGGCCGACCTGCTCAAGCTGGTACACGACATCAAGCCCGATGACATGGATTGCGTGTTCATCCGCCAGCCGCGCCCGTTGGGTCTGGGTCATGCTGTGCTGTGCGCTGAGCGCGTGGTAGGCAATGACCCGTTTGCCGTGTTGCTTGCCGACGACCTGATGGTGGGTCAGGCGGGCGGCCCCTCGGTGTTGCAGCAGATGGTGGCGGCCTACGAAAAAAGCCCCGGGACGGTGCTGGCGGTGCAGGATGTGCCGCGCGAGGACACCCGCCGCTATGGTGTGGTCGATGTGCATGGCGTCAATGACGCGCTGGCCGAGGTGTTCGGCATGGTNGAAAAACCCGTGCCCGAAGTGGCGCCTTCCACCCTGGCTGTGGCCGGACGCTACATCCTCACGCCCGCCGTGTTCGAAAGCATCCGCCGCCAACCCCGTGGTGCGGGGGGGGAGATCCAGCTCACCGATGGTATTGCGGCGCTGATCGGCACCGAGAAGGTGTACGCCTACCGCTACGAAGGACAGCGTTACGACTGCGGCAGCAAGGTGGGCTTTCTGGAAGCCACCATCGACCTGGCGCTGGCCGATCCGTCGCTGCGCGAAGCGGTCCGTGCCCACATGGTCAAGGCGCTGGGCTGACCCTGGGAAGGAGGCGTCGAGGGCCCCTCAACGGCCGATGAGGAAGACAGCCGGTGCGTCCAGGGGCATGCCCTGCTGAAGCGACCGGCTCTTCCACTCGTTCGCCAGGGCGCTGCGGGTGACCTGTTGCGGCAGCATGAGACCGCAACTGACGGCCAGCCGCGTGTGCGGGTGCAGGGTCTGCAGCAAGGCCTGCAGAAGGGCTGCGTTGCGGTAGGGCGTCTCGATCAGGATCTGGGTCTGCCCGGTTTTCAGGGCCAGCGCTTCCAGTTCGCGCAGGCGTTTGGTGCGCTCGGTGGCTTCCTGAGGCACGTAGCCCACGAAAGCAAATCCCTGTCCATTCAGTCCGCTGGCCGCCAGGGCCAGCATCAGCGAAACCGGACCGACGAGGGGCACCACCGGCATGCCCAGGGTGTGTGCAGCACGCACGACAGAGCTGCCGGGATCGGCAATGGCGGGCATGCCGGCTTCACTGACCAGGCCAATGTCGTGGCCCAGCAAAGCCGGTGCGAGCAAGGCCTTGGCCCGGCTGTCGCCCTCTGCGGCCGGGGTGTGGTCGCCTTTTTTGTGCGCCTGCCGGGGGAGTTCGACGATGGCCTGGGCTTGCAGCGGTGCGGCGAGCCCGTTTACCGCTTCCACACGCTTGAGAAAGGCGCGTGTGCTTTTGGCGTTTTCGCTGATCCAGTGGGTCAGCCGCGCCGCGACCGCCACGGTTTCGATCGGCAGACATTCGGTGATGGGTGCGGGAAGTGCACCTTCCGGCAGGCAGCCAAAGTCCAATGGTGTGGGCACCAGATACAGCGTACCGGGCGTGGGTTGCGCTGGCTTCACAGAACAGGTACTCCCGCAGCGCGAATCATTCGGCAGGTGCGGATCAGTGGCAGGCCGACCAGCGCGGTCGGATCGTCGTTTTCAATGCGTTCGAGCAAGGCGATGCCCAGGCCTTCACTCTTGGCGCTGCCCGCGCAGTCGTAGGGCTGCTCGGTCCGCAGGTAGTGCTCGATTTCCGCCTCGGTCAGTGTGCGAAATGCCACCTGGACGGCGGCCAGATCGCTCTGCTCAAAACCGCTGGACAGGCACACCACGGCCACCGCGGTCTGGAATACCACCGTCTGGCCGCTCATTCGACGAAGCTGCCCGACCGCGCGCTCGTGGTTGCCTGGTTTGCCCAGGGGTTCGCCGTCCAGGTCGGCGACCTGGTCGCTACCGATCACCACCGCGTCGGGGTGGCGCCGGGCCACCTCGCGCGCCTTGGCCAGCGCCAGACGCATGGCCAGTGCGGCGGGTTTTTCGCCCGGTTGCGGGGTTTCATCGACCTCGGGGCGCTCGACATCAAAGGCGATGCCCAGTCGCGCCAGCAACTCGCGCCGGTAGGGCGACGTGGAGCCCAGAATCAGGCGTTTCTTCGAGTGTTTTTCAGGGGTGGGCATGTGCAAGGGCATGCCGGTATTGTCCCCGCATTCTTTTACACTGCCTTCCATGGTGCGACTCGAATTCGAGAAGTTGCTGATTCTCAGCACACCTAAAGACAGCTTTTCCTCTGTGTCTTTATAGAGGGAAAGCCGGGCGCAGACCCCCGGTCTCGACCCATTCAAATGCCAAGATTCCGCAAGGGATCAAAAGCACCTGTGGACCACTTTTAGTCTCAGGGATGCAATAAATACGCCCCTCCGGGGTGAACTTTGTTGCGTCTATGCATCAATGCACAGTAACAATGTGTAACGCTGCAAAGGTCCGGCGTCTTTACCGGATCAAGCTAATCGATACCACTCAAGGTGTCTTGTTCTCAACCGAACCACGTCTGGAACGACGTGTCCTCATCTGTGCGAGCTCACCGGGTAACTGGTGGGTGAGAAGCCACGGATAAACGTCCCGTACGCAAGTACACAGGTCACGCGCGAGCGTGTCCGACTCCCCAAGCAAGACCGGGAGGAGACGATGAGGAAAAGGGTATGGGAAACGTAATGTGAACTCACGTTTGAACCGTCATGAGCAGTAAGCAGCTAACGCTTGTCTCCTCCCTCGGGAGGGAGCTGCGGCCAAAAAGGCACGATGTTCGGGAGTTGCAGGTCATGGACTTCAACTCGTTCCCCGTGAACATCTGGCGGATAGTGAGTCCCTAACCCCATCTGTCGGTCTGCCGACCGACGGGGCACCTTGGGAAACGAGGTAAACCCAATGCGCCGCCAGGCTCGAAAGAGCCTGGCAACCCAAGCGTGAGCGAGGGCCATGGTGCAGTGGGCAGAGGAAGTTGCAAAAAGCGAATGGCCGTCTGTAATGGACGGCATAGGGGTCATGCCCCGAGGTGAAAGCCTGCTGACTTGCAACAGGTGCGACGGCGCGAGCCGTGAGCGTCTTTTAAACCGACCCCGGAGGGCATTCGTGCCCTCGGGGACGGGTGCCTTCGACGGGTCTTAACCGAACCGGAGAAGGTATGGAAAACATCGAGGCAATCTTCGATGCTGCGCTCCGTGACGAATACAGCGAGTGGCATTCCATTGACTGGAAGGCTGTTCAAGCATTCGTAGGAAAAGCGCAAGCGAGAATCGCGCAGGCGGAACTGGAAAAGGATTTCCGAAGGGTCAAACGACTTCAAAGAAATCTCATCCGATCCTGGCAGGCCAAGGCATTGGCCGTCAGGAAAGTGACCGAAAACCAAGGGAAGCGGACGAGTGGCGTCGACCGCGAACTCTGGGATACGCCGAGTAAGAAATGGGAAGCAGTGAGTCGATTGACACTGCATGGGTATCGGGCCAAGCCGTTGCGGCGCGTCTGGATACCCAAAAGCGATGGAAGGAAGCGCCCACTGGGGATACCGACCATGCGGGACCGCGCGATGCAAGCCTTGTTCTTGCTCGCGATGGAACCGGCATCCGAGTGCCACGCCGACCCAAACTCGTATGGGTTCAGGAAAGGCAGAAGCACACACGATGCACGCTCGCAGTTGTTTGTGTCCTTGTCCAAACAGGTTTCGGCCCAATGGGTACTGGATGCAGACATCGTGGGGTTCTTCGACAACATCAACCACGACTGGTTGCTCGCCAATGTTCGAATGAACAAGCGGGTGCTGGGGCAGTGGCTGCGATGCGGAGTGGTGGACAAGAACCAGTTTCAGCGGACCGAGGAGGGCACCCCGCAGGGGGGCATCATCTCGCCGCTGCTGGCCAATCTTGCGCTGGACGGACTCGAAACCGACCTCAAACGGTTCCTCACGGATCGAATGGGTGTTGCAGGGGTCAAGAAGGCCAAGGTCAACCTGGTGAGGTATGCGGACGACTTTGTGGTAACCGGCGACTCGAAAGAGCGGCTGGAAACCGTGGTCAAGCCATGGGTGGAAGCGTTCCTGCGCGAGCGGGGGTTGCAACTGCACACGGACAAGACGCGCATCGTGCATATCGACGAAGGATTTGACTTTCTGGGGTGGAATTTCCGGAAATACTCGGAAAAGCTGCTCATCAAGCCAAGCCGGAAAAACGTGCAAGCGTTCTGCGGCAAGGTCAGCGAAGTCATCGCGAGCCATCTCTCCCGCCCAAAAGTAGACCTGATCCAGAAACTGAACCCGATCCTCAAAGGTTGGGCGATGTACCACCACGGCGTGGTGGCCAAGGCAACGTTCACCAAGCTCGATCACCAGATCTTCTGGCGGTTGTGGCGCTGGGGAATGCGACGTCATCCCCGGTGGAGCAGAGGCAAAGTGTTTCTGCACTACTGGAGCCATCCCGACACCCGTTGGGAGTTTGACGCCAGGGCCATCAACCGATGGGAAGAAGAGGTGCAGCTGCAGCTGTACCAACTGGCGGACACGTCCATCGTGCGCCACGTAAAGATCAAGGGGGACTACAACCCCTTCGATCCAGCATGGGAGCCCTACTGGGAAGGCCTGAGAGTGCAACGGATGAAGCAAAGCATCTGGAGCGCTCAACGGCTGGAACTGTGGCTCTCGCAATCAGGAAAGTGCGTGTTGTGTGGCACCGATCTGGAGTACGAGGACGGCAGGCATGAGGATCACCACATCGAAGAAGTTCGATATGGGGGTTCAAACAGTCTGAACAACCGAGTGCTGTTGCATTCATGGTGTCACAGGCGTATCCACGCCCTTGGCTTGGAGGTCACCAAGCCGGTCCCAGCACGGGGACTTTAATCTGGCGACGTGGGTGAGGGTTATGCAGCCCTTCGACCCCATGGAGTCAGTGGTCGTGCGTGAGCCGTATGCGCCGAAAGGCGCACGTACGGTTCTTTGGGGGGGATATAGTCGCAAGGCTATGTCCCTACCCTCCAAACCGAATCCGAACACTGCGTGGAACCCGGCCCGGCTGGACGTGCGAGCTTTTGCCCAGGCCGGTGCCAGCGTGAATGCGGACGACCCGATGGGTCTGTTTGAGCGCCTGAAAGACGAGTTGCACCCCGAGAGTGGCGCGGCCGATCTGCCGGGTGTCCATTGGCAGGCGCATGGCGCTTTGCGTGCGGCATCCGAGGGGGGCGAGCCTGCGGTGTGGCTTCATTTGCAGGCGGAAACGGTGGCGCCCTTGACCTGCCAGCGTTGTCTGGGCGCTGTGGAAACCCCGCTCCAGGTGGATCGCTGGTTCCGGTTCGTGGCCGACGAAGCCACGGCCGCGGCAGAAGACAACGACTGCGAAGAAGACCTGTTGCCGCTGGAGCCGCGTCCCAGCCTGTATGAATTGCTGGAAGATGAGCTGTTGATGGCGTTGCCGCTGGTGCCGATGCACGACGCCTGTCCGGTGCCGGTGTCCATGCAGTCCGGCGATGTGGCCGCCGCAGACGGCCCTGTAGAAGAACAGCGCCCGCACCCGTTTGCGGCGTTGTCCCGCCTGAAAAAGTGACGCAGGGGGATCTTCGGGCTATAATGCTTGGCTTTGCGCTGGTATCGATTTCACTGTGAGGTGTACGGTGTACACGAATATGGTGGTAGGCGAACCCTAGGCGCACCCCGATTGACCCTATTGAATTCAGGAGCCCACCATGGCCGTCCAGCAAAACAAAAAGTCCCCTTCCAAGCGCGGCATGCACCGCTCGCACAACGCGCTGAACGTGCCCGGCATTGCCGTTGAGCCGACCACCGGTGAAGTGCACCTGCGTCACCACATCAGCCCCAACGGTTTCTACCGTGGCCGCCAGGTACTGAAGAACAAGTCCGAAGCCTAAAGTGACGGCGGGTCTCCGACCCCGTCGCGATACCGCGTCCGGGGTGGTGACCGCTGTTCTTGAACAGGCCCGCATGTGCCATGCGGGCTTTTTTCATTCTTGTGGCGTCTGGGGCGCCACCACTGAGAAGTTTGCATGATCACCGTTGCTGTGGATTGCATGGGTGGAGACGTTGGTGTGGGGGTGACCTTGCCGGCCTGTGAGGCCTTTTTGGCCAGCCATCCGCAGGCCCACCTGCTGCTCGTGGGTCAGCCCGAGGTGTTGAAGAAGGCCCGGCCTCAGCTGCTCAACAACGTGCGCTGTCGCGTGGTGCCCGCCAGCGAAGTGGTCGCCATGGACGATCCGATTGAAGTTGCGCTGCGCAAGAAGAAAGATTCTTCCATGCGGGTCGCGATCCAGCAGGTCAAGGATGGAGCTGCGCAAGCGGCGGTGTCGGCCGGCAACACGGGTGCGCTCATGGCTATTTCCCGTTACCTGCTCAAAACCCTCGAAGGCATTGACCGGCCGGCGATCGCCAGCCAGTTGCCCAATGCACGTGGAGGCGCGACCACGGTGCTGGATCTGGGCGCCAACGTGGACTGCACGGCCGAGCATTTGTTGCAGTTTGCTGTCATGGGGTCGGCTCTGGTGGTCGCGATCACAGGCAAGCCCGAACCCACCGTGGGTTTGCTCAACGTCGGTGAAGAAGTGATCAAAGGCAGCGATGTCATCAAAAAAGCGGGTGTCCTGTTGCGAAATGCGGCGAACACCGGTGATCTGAATTTCTTCGGCAACGTGGAGGGTGACGACATCTTCAAGGGCAGCGCCGACATCGTGGTGTGCGATGGTTTTGTGGGCAATGTGGCGCTCAAGGCCAGCGAAGGTCTGGCCACGATGATCAGTGGCCTCATCCGTGAAGCGTTCTCAAAGAACATCCTGACGAAAATGGCAGCGATCATTGCCTATCCGGTCTTATCATCGTTTAAAAAGCGGGTGGATCACCGTCGATACAATGGTGCCGCTCTGTTGGGTCTGCGTGGGCTTGTTTTCAAGAGCCATGGATCGGCCGATGCCTTCGCTTTCGAGCAAGCGCTGGGGCGGGCTTATGATGCGGCCCACAATGGTTTGCTGAGCAGTGTGCAGGAACGCATTGCCCACGCTGCGCCCTTGCTGTCGCCAGCCGGGGTTCCCAGCGAGATCAAAAGCATTCCCACCCTTTAATTCGCTCACCCTTCACCAGCATGACACGCTACGCCCGCATTTCCGGCACTGGCAGCTACCTGCCGCCCCTGCGTCTGACCAATGCCGACATGGTCGAACGACTGGCCGCCGGCGGGGTCGAGACCAGTGACGAGTGGATTGTCGAGCGCACCGGTATCCGGGCGCGCCATTTCGTCGCTGACGGCGTTTTTGCCAGCGACATGGCCGCGGAGGCCTGTCGAAAGGCCATGGATGCCGCGGGGGTGGATGGCAGCGAAATCGATCTGATCATCGTGGCCACGTCGACACCGGACATGGTGTTCCCGTCCACGGCGGCCATCCTGCAACACAAACTGGGCATCTCGGGGTGTCCTGTTTTTGACGTGCAAGCCGTTTGCAGTGGTTTCATTTATGGTCTCACGGTGGCCGATGCGATGATTCGCACGGGCACCGCGAAAAAGGCGCTCGTGGTCGGGGCAGAAGTGTTTTCCCGTTTGCTCGACTTCAGCGACAGGACCACCTGTGTGCTGTTCGGAGACGGCGCGGGCGCGGTGGTGCTGGAGGCCAGCGATGTGCCCGGCATCCTGGCTACCGATATCCATGCAGACGGCAAACACGCCGGCATCCTGTGTGTGCCGGGGCATGTGTCCGGCGGCAAGGTTCTCGGGGACCCTCTGCTCAAGATGGATGGGCAGGCGGTGTTCAAGCTGGCGGTGGGTGTGCTGGAGGACACTGCGCGGGCTGTGCTGGCCAAGGCGGGGCGCAGCGATGCCGATATCGACTGGCTGATTCCTCACCAGGCCAACATCCGGATCATGCAGAGTACGGCCCGGAAACTGAAGCTGCCCATGGACAAGGTGGTGGTCACAGTGGACGAGCAGGGCAACACCTCGGCGGCATCGATCCCGCTGGCTCTCGACCATGCGGTGCGTGCCGGTCAGGTAAAAAGGGGCGACACCCTTTTGCTCGAAGGCGTCGGCGGCGGCTTCACATGGGGCGCCGTGTTGCTCGATCTTTGAATTTTTGGGTCTGTCTGCCGCCAAGCCGGTCAGACGTCCCATTTACCGTTCAGCATTGTCATGACTTCTTTTGCATTTCTCTTTCCGGGCCAGGGTTCCCAATCCGTTGGCATGCTGGACGCCTGGGGTGACCACCCCGCCGTGCGCGAAACCTTGCAGGAGGCATCGGATGCCTTGGGCCAGGACCTGGCGCATCTGATCCATGAAGGCCCCAAGGAAGCGCTGGGCCTGACCACCAACACGCAGCCGGTGATGTTGGTGGCGGGCGTGGCTGCCTGGCGCGTCTGGTGCGCCGAAGGTGGCGCAGCCCCTGCGGTGGTTGCCGGACATTCACTGGGCGAGTATTCGGCGCTCGTGGCCTCGGGTGTCTTGAGTCTGGCGCAGGCGACCCCGCTGGTTCGCTTCCGGGCGGCGGCGATGCAGGAAGCGGTGCCTGTGGGAACCGGTGCGATGGCAGCCATCCTGGGCATGGATGCGGCGAAGGTGATTGCGGGTTGTGCCGAGGCACAGGCCACGTTCATTGGCGCCAGCCTGGAGGTTGTGGAGGCGGTGAACTTCAACGACCCGGCCCAGACCGTGATTGCCGGCAGCAAGGCGGCGGTCGAAAAGGCCTGCGAGGTCCTCAAGGCCCACGGTGCCAAGCGCGCGCTGCCGCTGCCGGTTTCTGCGCCGTTCCACTCCAGCCTCATGAAGCCTGCGGCGGACAAGCTGAAAGAACAGCTGGCTGCAACAGCTTTTGCTGCGCCTCTGATTCCCTTGGTCAACAACATCGACGTCGCCGTGGAAACCGATGCGGATCGTATCCGCGATGCGCTGTACCGCCAGGCTTTCGGGCCGGTCCGTTGGGTTGAATGTGTGAGCGCCATCCGGGAGCGCGGCATCACCACACTGGTTGAATGCGGCCCCGGCAAAGTGCTGGCCGGCATGGTCAAGCGCATCGATGCGGGCCTGACAGGTGCCGCGCTCTACGATCCGGCTTCACTGGCCGAAGTGAAGAACCTGCTGGCCTGACGTTCGGAGAACCAAGACATGTCTGAAATCAAATTTGCGGGCCAGGTGGCCCTGGTCACGGGTGCAACGCGCGGTATCGGTGCAGCCATTGCCCACGAACTGGTGGCGCGTGGGCTGATCGTGATCGGAACCGCCACCAGCGACGAAGGCGCAGCCAAGATATCGCAGGCGCTCGCGGGTGTGCCCGGAGCCGCTGCAGGCTGCCGTGGCGCAACGCTGGATGTGAACAACGTCGCTGCCGCAGAGGCGCTGATCGATGACATCACCAAGACGCATGGTGGACTGCAGGTGCTGGTGAACAACGCCGGCATCACGCGCGACATGCTGGCCATGCGTCTCAAGGACGATGACTGGGATGCCGTGCTCGACACCAACCTGAAGGCCGTGTTCCGCATGAGCCGCGCCGTGATCCGTCCCATGATGAAGCAGCGCTATGGCCGCATCATCAGCATCACCAGCGTGGTGGGCGCATCGGGCAACCCCGGACAAGCCAACTACGCGGCGGCCAAGGCCGGTGTGGCGGGCATGACGCGCGCGCTGGCCCGTGAGCTGGGCAGCCGCAACATCACGGTCAATTGCGTGGCGCCGGGGTTCATCGAAACCGACATGACGGCAACGTTGCCGGAAGAGCAGCAAAAGGCGCTGCTGGGCCAGATCCCGNTGGGTCATCTGGGCAAACCGGCCGACATTGCGCACGCTGTGGCGTACCTTGCGAGCCCTCAGGCCGCATATGTCACCGGTCAGGAATTGCATGTCAACGGTGGCATGTTCATGTCCTGACGGGCAGGGCATCCTATTTCATTTTCGACGCCGACAAAGCCGTCCGGCGGGCCGCCTAGGGGCCTCTCCCTAGCCCGGCTAAAATGACGGTCTGTCATCCAACCACCCTCAGAGGGACTTATGAGCGATATCGAAGCACGTGTTAAGAAAATCATTGCCGAACAACTCGGTGTGGAAGAAGGCCAGGTCACCCATGAAAAATCGTTCGTGGCCGATCTGGGCGCCGATTCGCTCGACACGGTGGAACTCGTGATGGCCCTGGAAGACGAATTCGGTATCGAGATCCCGGACGAAGACGCAGAGAAGATCACCACGGTGCAAAACGCCATCGACTACGCCATGGCGCACCAGAAGGCCTGATCCTTCATGGTCCAACGCAGGGTCTTCCCTTGGGGCCTGGCTCCCCGGGGAGGACATTGCATTTCACGCACTCTGATGCGTGGGGGAATTCAATGAGTCGTCGTCGCGTTGTCGTGACCGGCCTGGGTTGCATCAGCCCCGTGGGTAACACGGTGTCTGAGTCCTGGGCCAACATTCTTGCCGGCAAGTCCGGCATCGACCGCATCACCAAGTTTGACGCGTCCAGCTTTTCCTGCCAGATCGCAGGCGAGGTCAAGGGCTTCAGTGTCGAGTCGTACATGTCTTCGAAAGAAGCGCGCACGATGGATACGTTCATTCATTTCGGTATCGCTGCTGCTTCTCAGGCGGTTGCTGATGCCGGTCTTCCCACGGGCGATGCGCTGGGGGAGGAAGAAGCCACCCGGATCGGATGCATCATTGGCTCCGGGATCGGTGGCCTGCCGATGATCGAAGAGACGCACACCGAGTTCACGAACCGTGGCGCCCGCCGCATTTCGCCGTTCTTTGTGCCGGCCTCCATCATCAACATGATCTCGGGTCATGTATCGATACGCTTCGGCTTCAAAGGGCCCAACCTTGCGGTCGTCACCGCCTGTACCACCGGGTTGCATTGCATCGGTGAAGGCGCGCGCAAGATTGAGTACGGCGATGCCGACGTGATCGTGGCCGGCGGCTCTGAAGCTACCGTTTCGCCGCTGGGCGTGGGAGGGTTCGCCTCCATGCGTGCGCTGTCCACCCGCAACGACGATCCCTCCACGGCATCCCGCCCCTGGGACAAGGACCGTGACGGTTTTGTGCTGGGCGAAGGTGCGGGTGTGGTGGTGCTGGAAGAGTACGAGCACGCCAAAGCACGTGGTGCCAAGATATATGCCGAACTGGTCGGCTACGGCATGAGCGCTGATGCGGGTCATATGACGGCGCCCAACATGGACGGTCCACGCCGCGCCATGATCAATGCCTTGCGCAACGCGGGTGTGAATGCCGATCAGGTGGACTATCTCAATGCACATGGCACATCCACGCCGCTCGGTGATGTGAACGAGACCAATGCCATTAAGGCCGCGTTGGGTGATCACGCCAAGAAGACGGTGGTGAACTCGACCAAGTCCATGACCGGGCACCTCCTGGGCGGTGCTGGTGGTATCGAGAGCGTGTTCACCATCCTGGCGCTGAAAGAGCAGAAGAGTCCGCCAACCATCAACATCTTCAATCAGGATCCCGAGTGCGATCTCGATTACTGCGCCAACGTCGCGCGTGACATGAAGATCGACTTCGCCATGAAGAACAACTTTGGTTTTGGTGGCACCAACGGAACGCTTGTCTTCAAACGCGTTTGAGCCTGCTGACAGCCACAGGGCTCTGACGGCCTGATCATGCGCAACGCCCCATCGGTTCGGTATCCGGTGGGGCGTTGTGCTTTGTACGGCTGGTGGATGCTGGGCCTGGGAGCATTGGGTTTGGCGGTACTGGCCGGCAGATGGTGGGTGAGCGGAACCACCGCCGAGGCGGGTGGTCTCATGACGGGCGTTGTCTTGTGGCTGCTCTGGATGGGCTTCGCCACGTGGAGCTGGCAGCGAACACCGGAAGGCTTGTTGCGGTGGGACGCGCTGGCCGATTCAGCAGCCGGACCGTCCCTTGCAGGGGCCTGGGTCTGGCACAGCGAGGCATACAAAGACGGTGTGACTTTGCTTCGGGTCGACGCCGTGCTGGATCTGCAAGACCGTGTGCTGCTACGTTTGCACAACCCGGACGCTGGCAGCAGCTGGGCCTGGGTCGAGCGGGCTCGCGATCCTTTGCGCTGGAACGAGTTTCGTCGCGCGTTGATGGCGCACCAGCGGCAGGGCTGTGCGATCCAATGACCGATTGCAGCGCGTTCAGACCTTGCCGGAACCATGATTTCCCTGTCCCGCGTGACCGTGCGCTCAGGCATCGTCAGGCTTGGGGTATATTTCTGCGGCCCGCTCCCGCCGCATGACACAACCCGAAGATCACACCGCCCCCCCGCCGCCCGACAGCGATGTCATGCTGGTGCAACGCACGCTTGCCGGGGAGCAGCGCGCGTTCGAGTTGCTGGTCATCAAATACCAAAGAAGGGTCGAGCGCCTGATCGGGCGCATGGTGCGCGACGTCGATCTGGTGCAGGATATTGCCCAGGAGACCTTCATCCGGGCCTACCGGGCACTGGCGCAGTTTCGGGGTGACGCACAGTTCTACACCTGGCTTTACCGGATCGCCGTCAACACGGCGAAAAAGCAGCTGCTGGAACTCAAGCGCGACCCGCTGATCTTCCAGTCCCAGATGAAATCAGCGGAGGATGATGAAACTTCCTCCTCCGAACGCGAACTAAATTCCAACGCGGTTGATCACGAGACGCCCGAAGCGGTGTTGGCCAGCAAGGAAATTGCCGAGGCGGTGAACGCTGCCATGGACGCTTTGCCGGAAGAGTTGCGCATGGCGATCAGCTTGCGGGAAATGGACGGTTTGAGCTACGAAGAGATTGCGCTGGCACTGGATTGCCCCATCGGTACGGTGCGTTCTCGCATCTTCCGGGCGCGCGAAGCGATATCGGGCCGCATCAAACCGATGCTGGAGCGCCAGTCCGGCAAACGCTGGTGATGCCGAATACGGTGCGGTGTGAACGGGGCTTGAACCCTTGAGTTTTTTGGATGTCAACCATGAATGCCGAACAAGACAACGTGAATGTGCGCCCGCCTGCGAGGGCTGGTGTGCCATTTCATTCCGATCCGGATACCGATCTGGCGGTTGCCCTGTCTGCGTTGACCGATGGTGAGATCGGTGCGGGCGAGCTGGACGCCCTTCTGGCCGATGCCGACCACCGTTCCGAGCTGCATGCCGATTGGCATGCCTACCAGGTGATTGGCGATGTGTTGCGTGGCACGGCGCCTGCCGTGTCGAACGTCGCGCCGCAGGCCTTTGTGGCCGGTATCAGTGCGCGACTCCAGCTTGCAGAGTGGCCCCAGAGCCGGTCAGCGAGTCCGGTCGTGATGGCGCAGGTGCGTGGAGCGGCGGCGAACGACCCGGTGATGCGCTGGAAGATGGCGGCGGGTCTGGCCTCCCTGGCGGCCGTTGTTGCCGTGAGCTGGAGCGTGATGCAGGGCGCATCGGTTCCGGGTGGCCCAGCCGTTTCAGGGCCCCAGCTGGCGCAGGTCGCGCCGCCCACAGATCCGGCGAAACCGGTGGTTGCCGCCTCAGATACCGGGCCAACCAATGTGGCGGTGAGCACCGGGCAGGGCATCTTGATTCGCGATGCGCGGCTTGAGCAGATGCTGGCGGAGCATCGGCAGTATGGCGGCATGTCTGCGCTGCAAATGCCGGCGGGTTTCCTGCGCAACGCCACCTACGACACCGCTCCGCAGCGCTGATGCACATGGTTTCTCACCTGTCGTTCGGTCGGCTTCTGTCGCGTGGCGTGTCCCCATCCCGGACCTGTTCAGGTCGGGGTGCACGGCTGCAACCTTGGTCCGGGCTGGTCCTGGTGGCGCTGGTCCTGGGACTCTGGCAGCCCCTGGTGCAGGCACAGTCGCAGAGCGGGGCCGCGGTGCCGACGCGCAGTGTCAATGAATGGCTCACCCGAATGCAGGAAGCATCGCGGCAGCGGGCCTACACCGGCACCTTGGTGGTGTCGGCGGGCTCGGTGATGTCAGCCTCGCGCATCTGGCATGTCTGTGATGGCGTGCAGCAGATGGAGCGCATCGAGACGCTCACTGGCGCACCACGGACCACCATCCGCCGCAACAACGAAGTGATCACCTTTGTTCCCGACGCCAAAACCGCGTGGATCGAGGAGCGCGAGTCGCTGGGGTTGTTTCCCGATTTGTTGCGCACGCCCGCCAACGCCATTCCCAAATACTACGAGGTGCGTGAAACCGGGGTGCAGCGTGTGGCCGGGCATCTGGCCGATGTGGTCGAGATTCTCCCCAGAGACCCTTTGCGGTTTGGCTTTCGTATCTGGTCTGAACAGAAAACCGGTCTGGTCGTGAAGCTGCAGACCTTGGGTGAAAAGGATGTCGTGCTGGAGCAGCTCGCCTATTCCGAACTCCAGCTGGATGCACCCGTGCGCATGGACAAGCTGCGCAAGATGATGAAAGACACCCGCGGCTATGAGGTGTATCGACCGGTGGTGAAAAAGACCACGCCCGAGGCCGAAGGNTGGCAATTCAAGGATGTGGTTCCAGGCTTCCTGCGCATGAGCTGCCACACCCGGGANNCCGGTGAGGCCAACGAAGTTTCTTCCGTGCCGATGCAGTGCATTTTTTCGGATGGGCTGGCTTCGGTCTCCCTGTTTGTCGAGCCACTCGATGCCCGCCGGCATGGCGCTGAAACCAGTGCCGTGATGGGGGCCACCCATTCTCTGGGCATGCGACTGGGCAACCATTGGTTGACCGTCCTGGGCGAGGTGCCACCGGTCACGCTTCAGCGGTTTGCCCAGGCACTTCAGCGAATGCGTTGAAGTATCGGCCCGTTGGCGCGGGCACCCGGATGTTCTCTTTGCCCTTGTGTTTTCAGCTGTTTTGCCCGTCTGAACAGGATCAACATGACATTCAGTAAATCGAATCGCACTCCTTTCGTCAGCATGGCCACCGCAGGGATGGTGGCGCTGGCCGGCGCCATGGCGCTGTTGTCGCCTGTGCCGTTGTCCGCACAAGGCGTCTTCTCCGCACCCAGTGTGCGTGGCTTGCCTGATTTCACCGATCTGGTCGATCTGGTCGGGCCCTCAGTGGTGAACATCCGCACGCTGGAGCGCGCCAGTGTTCCTGAAGAAGGGGCCTCCGGAACAGATGAGCAGATGCTGGAGTTCTTCCGCCGGTTTGGGATTCCCATCCCACCCGGTGTGACGCCTCGCGGCCCGCGTGCGGAGCGGGGTCCGTCCGAAGAGGCTCAGCCTCGTGGTGTGGGCTCGGGCTTCATTCTCAGCAGTGACGGGCTGATCATGACCAACGCGCATGTGGTGGAAGGCGCTGACGAGCTGATTGTCACCCTGCCGGACAAGCGAGAGTTCAAGGCCAAGGTGGTGGGTACTGACAAGCGCACCGATGTGGCGGTGGTCANGATCGAGGCAAGTGGTCTGAGTGCCGTGAAGATCGGTGACGTGAACCGTCTTCGTGTGGGCGAATGGGTGATGGCCATCGGGTCGCCCTTCGGGCTTGAGAACTCCGTGACCGCCGGTATCGTGAGTGCCAAGAAGCGTGACACAGGGGACTTCCTGCCCTTCATCCAGACCGACGTCGCGATCAATCCCGGCAATTCGGGTGGTCCGCTCATCAACATGCGTGGTGAGGTGGTGGGCATCAACAGCCAGATCTATTCACGCTCGGGGGGGTTCCAGGGGATCTCGTTTGCCATCCCGATCGACGAGGCGGTGCGCGTGTCCGACCAGCTCCGTGCGACCGGGCGCGTGACTCGGGGGCGCATCGGTGTGCAGATCGATCAGGTCAGCAAGGAAGTGGCCGAGTCCATTGGTCTGGGGCGGCCTCGGGGCGCCTTGGTGCGCGGTGTCGAAAACGACTCGCCAGCCGCCAAAGCAGGGCTGGAGCCAGGTGACATCATCTTGCGTTTCGATGGCACCGAGATCGACAAGTCGGTGGACCTGCCACGGCTGGTGGGCAATACGCGACCCGGCAGCAAGAGCCGCATGACGGTGTTCCGTCGCGGTTCGCAACGCGAGCTGAGCATCACGGTGGCCGAGCTGGAGCCCGAGCGCACAGCATCGCGCCCATCAGCGCCCGAGCCCGCCAAGCCACAGCCAGCGGGGACGGCCAAGGCTCTGGGTTTGACGCTCTCCGATCTCACCCCGGCGCTCAAGAAAGAGCTGAACCTCAAGAGTGGTGTGCGCGTGGAGAGCGCTGAAGGGCCGGCAGCGCGCGCTGGCTTGCGCGAAGGCGATGTGATCGTTGCCGTCGCCAACACAGACACCGGCAACGTCGCTGAACTCGAGGCGGCGTTGGTGAAGCTCGACAAGGCACGCCCGGTCAATGTGCTGTTCCGTCGAGGCGATTGGGCACAGTACGCGGTGATCCGCCCGAGTCGATGAAGCCGGACGAAACTCGAATCCACCCCAATTGAGGCCAATAACCCACTGATCTTTATGGGATTTAGGGCTTGTGGCTTGGGGTGGCTGGCACGCCACACACCGCTTGTCTGCCGCGATACCCGGTCCACCCACCATTGTTGTGAGTGATTGCTCACAATTCTCCGGTTTCTCCTGACTGAATTCGATAAAATCGGACCAGTTCTGGATCGATTCCGTCGTCGAGACTCTGCATCGGTCCACGATGTGAGAATCACGCCCAAATGGCTTCGGTCATCCACAGATGCTTCACAAGAGCACTGAATTTCCTGTGGATGAATTGTGGATAAGTTTCATGTTGCTGCGCTGCAACAAGTCTCGGTGAGCGTTTGTCGGGTTTGAATTCCGGGCTTTTTGCCTACAATGAAGTCCCAACTATCGCAGTTGCCATTGATTGTTGGTTATGGGCGCGTCAACAGCTGACGCGCCCTTTTTTATGGTTCCCCGCAGCCTTGTGCGTGGGCACTTTGTTCCCCTGGTAGAGCTGTTTTTCTTGATGAACCACATCCGCAATTTTTCGATCATCGCGCACATCGATCACGGCAAGTCCACGCTGGCCGACCGCATCATTTCCCTCTGTGGCGGCCTGTCCGATCGCGAGATGAGCGAGCAGGTGCTGGACTCGATGGACATCGAGAAGGAGCGTGGCATCACCATCAAGGCGCAGACCGCCGCGCTCCAATACAAGGCGCGCGACGGGCAGGTTTACAACCTGAATCTGATCGACACACCGGGCCATGTGGACTTCTCCTATGAAGTGAGCCGCTCCCTCTCAGCCTGCGAAGGTGCGCTGCTGGTGGTGGATGCCAGCCAGGGCGTTGAGGCGCAGACCGTGGCCAACTGCTACACCGCGCTCGACCTGGGTGTGGAGGTGGTGCCGGTNCTCAACAAGATGGACCTGCCCAACGCCGATCCCGAAAACGCCAAGAGCGAGATCGAAGACGTGATCGGCATCGACGCGACCGACGCCATTCCCTGTTCGGCCAAAAGCGGCATGGGTGTGGAAGACATCCTGGAGGCCGTCGTTGCGCGCATACCGGCGCCCAAGGGCAATCCCAACGCACCGCTGCGCGCCATGATTGTCGACAGCTGGTACGACGCCTATGTGGGCGTGGTGATGCTCGTGCGCGTGGTCGACGGTCAGCTGCTCAAGGGCGAGCGGTTCAAGATGATGGCCACCAACACCGTCTACAACGCCGACAACCTGGGCGTTTTCACGCCTGGCAACGAACCGAGAGACGCGCTCAAGGCCGGTGAAGTGGGCTACATCATTGCCGGCATCAAGGAGCTGCAGGCGGCCAAGGTGGGCGACACCATCACGCTGGAAAAGAAGCTGCCCAACAACCTCGGTCCGGCCGAAGAGGCGCTGCCCGGTTTCAAGGAAGTGCAGCCGCAGGTGTTTGCCGGTCTGTACCCGACCGAGGCGAACCAGTACGACGGCCTGCGCGACGCGCTGGAAAAACTCAAGCTCAACGACGCTGCGCTGATGTACGAGCCCGAGGTGTCGCAGGCGCTGGGCTTTGGTTTCCGTTGCGGTTTTCTGGGCCTGCTGCACATGGAGATCGTGCAGGAGCGGCTGGAGCGCGAGTTCGATCAGGACCTCATCACCACCGCGCCAAGTGTGGTGTACCAGGTGGTCAAGCCCGATGGCGAGGTCATCATGGTCGAGAACCCGTCCAAGATGCCCGACCAGGGCCGACTGGAAGAGATCCGCGAGCCCATCGTGACCGTGCATCTCTACATGCCGCAGGAATACGTCGGCGCGGTCATGACGCTCGCCAACCAGAAGCGCGGCATGCAGCTCAACATGGCCTACCACGGCAAACAGGTCATGCTGACCTACGACATGCCGCTGGGCGAGATCGTGCTCGACTTTTTCGACAAGCTCAAATCGGTGAGCCGTGGTTACGCGTCCATGGACTACGAGTTCAAGGAGTACCGCGCGGCCGATGTGGTGAAGGTGGACATCCTGCTCAACGGCGAGAAGGTCGATGCGCTGTCCATCATCGTGCACCGCTCGCAGTCGCAATACCGGGGCCGCGCCGTGGTGGCGAAGATGCGCGAGATCATCAGCCGCCAGATGTTTGACGTGGCGATCCAGGCGGCCATCGGTGGCAATGTGATCGCGCGCGAAACCATNAAGGCGTTGCGCAAGAACGTGCTGGCAAAATGTTACGGTGGCGACATCAGCCGCAAACGCAAACTCCTTGAGAAACAAAAAGCAGGCAAGAAGCGCATGAAACAGATTGGCTCGGTTGAAGTGCCCCAAGAGGCTTTCCTCGCGATTTTGCAGGTGCAAGACTGATGCAATCCACGATGAGTGCGATCACGGCGGTGGTCCTGACCGCCTTTGCCGCATATGCGGGGGCGTTTTTCTTTGGCTATGTCGAAGGCAATTTCGCCNTGTTGCTGATGTTGGCCACGGTCATCACCGGTTTGTACTGGGTGGCCGAGAAGCTGGTTTTTCTGCCGCAGCGCCAGCGCGATGCGCAGCGCTTGCAGCAAGCTCAAGGTGACCGCGCCGCGGCCCTGCAGCAACAAGGCTTTGCCGGAACCGATGTTGACATGGAGCCTGCTCGCCAGCGGTTGCTGATGCAGCCCTGGTGGCTGGACTGGACGGCAGGCCTGTTCCCCGTGATCCTGGCTGTGTTTGTGCTGCGTTCGTTCCTGTTCGAGCCGTTCAAGATTCCGTCCGGCTCCATGATCCCCACCTTGCGCGTGGGTGACCTCATCCTGGTGAACAAATTCCACTACGG